>Ga0256404_1000518_pt1 | contig 100452 bp, 72 predicted proteins | sample RumenRJG_01DNA_FD_185990 | JGI IMG/M metagenome (GOLD analysis project Ga0256404, IMG submission 185990) | Bovine rumen microbial communities from Lethbridge, Alberta, Canada - RJG_01 | ecosystem: Host-associated > Mammals > Digestive system > Stomach > Rumen | place: Canada: Alberta...
AGAAAAGGAGAAAGATACAACCCGGATCACGACTATTATGCAGCACTAAAGGCTGCATGAACGTCAAAGTGTTAAATATATAGTTAAAAGGAGAAATATATTAGGAATATAACATAGAATGCAGAAATCACTGAATTTTTTAATCAGCCTATACGGCTGATAGTCCTTGAAGTCCAATAAGTCCGTAGAAACATGAATCCGCAGAATCTGCCAGATCCGCATGGGGCAAACAAACACAAATCACACGAATGACACGAATAATGATCAGCCAGTACGGCTGATTGTCCTTGAAGTCCAAAGAGTCCGTAGAATAAGATGAACCCACAGAAAGCGGAATATATGGAAACAACGGAAAAATGCAGGAATGAAAAATTGTGCCTATGAATCAGAACAGGGAGATGACATACTGTCCTGCCCAGATCACGATCTTGACCATGATATAGATCAGAATGCAGAGGCAGATGAAGATGACTACACTGTAGGCGGCCTTTCGGTTCACGGTCTTGATGGTCTGCTCGTCACCTTCCACGAAGCCGCGTATCAGACCCATGTTCTGTTGGTTTGAACGATGGAACACATCAATAACATCCCCGATATAGAAAGGAATCATGCCTAAAAGGATATCGCGGAGTGTGTTGTTGATGATTGCTAAGGTGAGTGCAAAAGAGCGGATCTTGAATGCGGAGAACACGATATACACCACGGAGATAAGAGCCGCGATGGCATCGCCGATGCCACCGGGGATGGCAAAGCCCAAGGCCGCATCCACATAGTAGCGGTCCATCAGGTCGGATGCCTTTTGCAACCAGCCGTAAGTACGACTCTCTCCGAGCTTCCGTTGCAGTCCTTTCCTCTTCTTTTCCTTCATTTCCGCTACAAAGATACGATTAAGTGAGCGAAAAGCCAAATTTATTTGATTTTTTCCGAACGTGAGTATCTTCGGCGAAGCCAAAGCAACGATTAAGTGAGCGAAAAGCCAAATATATTTGAGCTTTTCCGAAAAAGAAAGTGTCCATGACTCGAAACCGAGATATGGACACGTTCTCTTTCTTACAAGGTAGCTTCACCTACCATATCCAATGATTCACTCTTCATCCCATAGGCTGTAATTGGTTTCCCAGGAATCGGTGTTCCATAATTCAGAGTCTTCAATGAGCTCGGTGTCCAAGTGCTTGGCATCAGCATCACATCCCTGCTCTGTTCCAGCCGTAAGATGGTTGATTTGCTCAATCTGTATGATTTCCAACACGGGTGCTTCGTACTTTTTCATATTCGTGTCCTCCTTTTTTATTTCACGAGAATCTTCGTGTTGTTAACGATATAGATGCCTGATGGCACGTTTACTTGTCTCTGTTCGCCAGCGTTCATCTGGAAAGCATCCACGTTGACGCCGTTGGCACTCAAGATATTCACTTGGATATTCTCCTTGGCATTGATCAGCATAGAGCCCTTATCAGTACTGATGGTCATCACCATCGGCTTGGAAGTCTCTGTGAGACTGGTAGTAATACCACCATCATCACTGAACAAATCGTACAAGATGCTGAAGCCTGTCATCTTGGCGAGAGCCGTAACATCACTTGGAGAGTAGTATGCACGGAATGGTCGTACATTAACATCGTCGTAACCTGTTAGTGTTGAACTGCAGTAGAACCTATCCTTATTGAAATAGTAAATATTATTAGCCTTGGGAACCTTAGCACCAGAATATGTACCGTAGCTTGCCAATGAGCCACCATCGATAGCTATATCCTTTTCTATTTCACTCTTAAAGTTCTTTATACCAATACCCTTTACAGTGGCATCCTGTGTGCGAGTAGGAGTAGGTTCGATAGTTGCACCGTATTGCGTTGCAATGAACGAATAGGTATCACTCTTCTTTTGATCTACCTGCACCATATACGGCTGGTTGGCCTTTGTTTGGGATCCTGTAAACAACTCAAAATAACCTTCACCTTGGTAGTAGTAATTATTATTTGTCGGTTCGTGAAGGGCCTTTAATGTGCGGAGATTGAACTCAAAGCCATCATCAGTTTGGTTGACATGCTTGCCATTATTAACTGTCAAGGTAAATGGCAACACTACAGTTGCATGCTGAACCAATGCATATGAGGTCGGTCCACTTTGTAGGCGTGAATAAGTAGCTTTATTTGCTGCATCCACCTGTATCTTATATGGAGTAAAGAACGGAATCTTGTCGGTCAGCACAATATCCTTACCAGCATGTAATCCTGTTCCACTTGCAGTGGTCGAAGTCTCATAAGCCACATTGTCGAGAGTCGATGTGGTGTTTTCTGGTAAGAAGACAAGCGAGTTCTTGTTCAATTCTTTCTGTAAGTCCTCTAACTTCTTATATACAGAATTCTGACTGCTGTTGAGCATCGCATAAAGTGGCGTACCATCCACGTAAAGTATCTGCTTCATGCTTGCAGGTGCTGTTGAATTGTCGTCTTTAAGACTTTTAGCGATAGGTGTTATTCTCCAATCATCTGTTGTGACATGACCGGGTAATGTGGCATTATAATTATTAGCATTATTCTCATCTATTGTTTGCCCAGCTGTATATGACGTGCCTAATTTCTCATTTACTGCGGTTACTTGATCTTGTGTAAGGGTAGCTCCAGCAGCAATCGCTCCTTGAAGTTTTGCATTAACAGCATCACATTCTGCTTGGTCCTTATATTTCACACCTTCACGTCCCTGAATATTGTCAAGGATCTCCTGATAAGTCAAATAGCCCTCTACTTTCTTTCCATCTTCAGCTTGCACATCAAGAGTTAGTCCCCACATGCTGTATGTCTTGTCCCCAGTATCGTCAGTATATAATGTCTGATCGTAAATCTTCGTCCATGTGAAGTCTGGTTTGAAAGTTTTAGCTACCAGCTCTATCTCCATTCGATAGAAGGCATAGTAGCGGTGCTGCCAACCATTTGTTGGTGCAATATTCCAGCGGGTTTCGTCTGCAGTAAACACATAATAGGTGCCTGATTTTTGATTCTCTTTACTTGCATTCAGTACACAGTCGATAAATGTTCCAGGGTCGTCGCTTGGTGCTATTGGATAGTAGGCTGTTGCATCACCAGGATTCTTGGTAGTCAAATAGTTCGAAACAGAGAAAGGATACTCTGTGAGGTAGCCCGTTGTTTGATTACCTGCTGCGGCCAAGTCTTCTGCATTGTTAAATTTGAAACGATATTTACCTGCATTGGAAGTATATACCTTGTCAGCGTATGTATGGTCAGCGCTATAAGCTGAGTTATTATATAGACCACCATCTCCATCTCCGTCAACAGTAATGAAATAAGGTGACCTCACAAAGCTGTAACGAGCATTACCTTTACCAGTACCGTCATAATAAGTATTGTCACCATATTTACTATAAAGTCCTGAGAAGGTAAAAGTCAAATCCTCGTTTCCATAATCTTCGGGAACATAGAAGATGAACCTGTCACCTGCTACAGAGAAGTTGTCTGCGGTAAACGTCTGAGTCAGTGATAGAACGTTTCTTACATCGTGACAAACAATATCCATCTTATCGATATATGGATCAAGTGCCTGCAAATACAAGTCCACAGTAATAAGAGCCATTCCATTAGTGTTACTAAATGCACCATTTGTACCACTACCTAAGATCTCGAACTTAATGGCATCGTTGTTCAACAAACCCAAATCTTTGCTTCCAGATGGAGTATTTGTGTCAACAGTAATCAAGCCATTATCTCCTGTAATTTTAGCGCCTGTACGATCATAGAGTTGTATATAATACTTTTCGTTCCCAGGAGCATAATTAATGCTAGCACCCACAATACGATAGCCTATGGGAACCATGTTGCCGGCTTTGTTTTCTACCTCTATAGGAGGTTCAACATAATAAACATCGTTTTTCAAACCATACCATAGTTGCCCACCATTGCTGACCTTATAAATATTCTTTGTCGTAGCACAATCTTTTGGCACATCGCCACCATATTTATTATCATTTTCATGAGCATCATCCTGATAAATATAGTTATATGCGTCAAGATCCGTTACATTTCCCCATACGTAAGAGAATGCAGTATTGTTTGTTCCCTGCTGTGTGTTGTTTGTCATCTGACCAATATCAATCTTATTGGTTTTGAAGGATGAGGCATCCATACTTACAGCTTTGTCAGATGCTTCTGACGGTTTAACATTCGCCGTAAAAGTTCCCTCCGCTGTAAACCGAATTTCAAACGACTTGATAGTTAGTCCATAGCAATAATAGTCTTTTACCAATCGGAAATAGAGTTGGTTACCCATGTCATAAATGGGATTATCTTCAGTACCAGTATTTACTGCCGTACGTGTGATAGTGTATTCCTTGCCAACAGCGTCATCAGTTTTGATATCGCCATTATTGTTGGCATCTAGGGCCTGAGCAAGCATATCAGATGCTACTTGTCCTATTCCTCCTTGTTGATAATTAGTCCCCCATGCAATATTCTTAACATCTGTTTCATCGTAACCCTTGTTGTCACTTCCTGCACGTGACGCATGGCCGGAATTAGTAAGATTATCGGGCCATTGTTTCACTTCATAGAAACGCATGGTGCCAACACCATTACCATCTCGATTAAAATCACCACCTGTTTGCTGATTGTTAGTATTGATATAGGTAAATTTTCCAGAATAAGCCCCATGACGCAAGTCATTCGCTAAAACTAATGTATACCCTGTGATACGATAACCCTTTGGCAGCGAAACAACAATGAACGAAGGTCTACGACCACCAACAATTGTAATATTACCATCATGTTCACCAAAGACGGCAGAAGGTTCCAATACTTCACCAGTCGCCGTAAGGCCATCTCGGTCAGTTCCTGTCATAGATAATGCCAACTGCTCATGACGCCACAAAGCTTTGAAACCTGCTCCGAAACCTGTTTCATTTTCGTCTGTCACGGCTGCCAACAGACTTCCGTGAACGAGATCGATGCTGACATTCTGTGCCTTCACCCCCACACTGATCATCAGCAGGGTAATCACCATCATGCAAGTGACCTTGAACGACACGGCATGATGATTCTTTTGAATAATGCTTTTCATCTTCATCTCAAATTATTCTATGTATTGTTTTACTGTTAAATTGCTAAGAGCATCATTTGTGATTGCAAAGTTACCCCTATTGCGCGTAATAAAATGTATTCTTTCTCGTAATGGTGTGCCTATTTTTACAAAAAGGTGTGTCAATTCGCACAATGGATACAGTGTGTCAAAGCGAAAGGAAAGACTCACAAGGACTTACAATATATGGCTATTTGAGGTTTTGGGGTCGCTATTTGTAATAATCTTGACAATTTTCCTAAAATTAATACAATAACACTTTGAATGTTTTCTACTTTTTTGTATCTTTGTCGAGTAAAAAGTAATTAATTGTCTATATTGATGATGGATATCATCGAATTGATGTTGATAGCATATACGACTAAATCATTAGAAACAGATGTTAGGAGAAGTTCAGTTTGCCGCGATATTCTCGTTGGTGCTCATGATCATACCACTGGTGACGCTACTGCCTCATTGGGTGTCGGAGAACAAAATATGTAACCGCTCCCGTTGGCTGATGGTGGCAGGGCTCTGCGTGCTTTTGATTCATTTTGTCTTGCAATATATACTTAAATTTAGAGCAATGGGGGTGATACAGGCGGTCACACTGAATATCCTCATGTTCATTCCTGCGGCAACTTTGATAGGTCTTGCTATTCTTAACCTTCAACGGCAAGGAGAACTGAAAAGGCGTGATTGGCTGGTAGGACTGGCTGCCTGGATTCTTACCATTGTGCTGATTGTCTGGGCTTCGTCTATCGACGGACAGCCGTTGCTTGCAGGATCGGATCAGCAAAAGAATGCCATACAGGTAGCTGCCTGCATCTATATCATCATGCAGATGTACTATTCTTATACTATCCTCCGTGAGCTCAGACGTATGCAGCTGGTGCTTGATGACTACTATGCTAGTGACCATAATACGCTGTTGAAATGGATGAAGATTGCCATCGTGTGGTTATCTCTCGTTTCATTGCTGTCCCCTATCTTGATCTTCATGAGCAAATGGGTTTTGTTCTTGTATTTCTGGCTGATATTTACTGGTCTTTTCTATGTCTGGTGCTGTTTTACCCGTTACTTCATAGGTCGTTCTGTTGCCTTTGTGGGTAACGCAGAGGAGTCGGCGGCAGAAGATATACATCATGAACAGGTGGCAGTGGATGATAACAGTTGTCTTCCCGAAACGAACAACCGTGTGGAAAAGGCGGTGGAGAAGTGGATCGCTGATCACGGTTATCTGGAGAGTGGATTAACCAGTCCGATGGCCGCCTCTGCAATGGGTATACCTCGCTATCTGCTGACTGCATGGGTGAAGGAGAAAGGATATGAGTCGTTCACCCATTGGGTCACGGGACTCCGTATAGAAGAAGCCAAACTTGTCATGAAGGAGCATCCCGACTGGTCGAATGAGTCTGTAGCAGATCACTGTGGTTTCTCGAGGACGCATTTCCAGAAAGTGTTCAAGAAAATGACAGGTCTTTCGCCTACTCAGTATATCAATGGTATTTAATAATGTGGTATAATCAAATGATGAGATATGAAACTTAGGTTGATGATCTTGGCCTGTGTGATGACAGGCATTCAATACGTGATGGCGGCAATAAGCCAGCAAAGCATGGGTATCGTGACTGTTACCGATTATCAGGTGGTACCCCTACCGGCATCTGTCATTCCACAACGTGAAGATGGTTTCGTCTTGAATGAGAGTTGTCGTATTGTAGTCAAGGACAACGGGCGCGATATGTGGCGCAATGCCCGTTTCCTGCAAGAGTATATCGCTGAGACGACGGGTATGGAGATTCCTGCCAGTGAGCGGGTGGTGAGGGGGAAGAGTATCGTGCTCCGTTTGAATGAGAAGATGACGGAGAAGGAAGGCTACCGCATCTGTGTGTCATCCAAGGAAGTGCTTGTCGAGGGACTGACAGCACAGGGTGTTTTCTATGGTATCCAGACCCTCCGCAAGACACTGATCCATGCAGAGGATGGTGATAAGACAAAGAAACCAGTGCTCCGTGAGGGCCCTGTGGTACTGTCTGCCGTAACGATAGAGGATGCTCCGCGCTTTGCCTACCGCGGTATGCATTTGGATGTGGCGCGTCACTTCTTCGGTGTTGATTTTGTGAAACGTTACATTGATATGATGGCTCTTCATAACATGAACACCTTCCACTGGCATCTCACCGACGACCAGGGTTGGCGCATGGAGATCAAACGGTACCCCAAACTGACGGAAGTGGGAAGCTGGCGTAACTATACGACCTTAGGACGGAACTCGATCATCGATGATGGCACACGCTATGGCGGCTATTTTACACAGGATGAGCTGAGGGAGGTGGTGCGCTATGCGCAGGACCGATATATCACCGTGATTCCTGAGATCGATATGCCGGGACACATGCTGGGTGCACTGACGGCCTATCCGGAATTAGGTTGTACGGGCGGTCCGTATGAGGTGGAAGGACACTGGGGTGTGTTCGATGATATCCTCTGTGCAGGCAAAGAGGAGACCTTCCGTTTCGTGGAGGGCGTCCTTGAGGAGGTGATGGCTGTGTTCCCCTCGGAATATATCCATATCGGAGGGGATGAGGCACCACGCACCCGCTGGCAACAGTGCCCCCGCTGTCAGGAACGTATCAGGAAAGAGTCACTGACAGCACGTGAGGGACAGACGGCAGAGGCGCGTCTCCAAGGGTATTTCACGAAACGGGTGGAGGCGTTTGTTCATTCCAAAGGGCGCAAGCTGATCGGGTGGGATGAACTGTTGGACAGTGATGTGAATCCCAGTGCCACCATCATGAGCTGGCGGGGCATCGAGGGTGGACTGGTAGCCTCGGAGAAAGGGCATGATGTGATCATGACTCCTACATCGCATTGTTACTTCAATTTCTATTTAGTGGAGGATCACGAGTGGGGAGAGCCTTATGCCTTTGATGCTTTTATCCCTCTGGAGAAGACCTACGCACTGGATCCCGCCCCAGCTGCTCTCAGTGAGAAGGCACGCAGCCACATCCTTGGTGCACAGGGGAATATGTGGACAGAATATGCGCAGTATCCCTCACAGGTTGAATACCAGGTGCTGCCTCGTATGGGAGCATTGGCTGAGGTGGTGTGGACACCACTTGAGAAAAAGGACTATAACGACTGGATGGAACGCGAATGTCGTCTTACCTTATTATATATAAAGAATGGTTGGGCGTACGCGAGGAAAGTAATAAGTAACAAGTGATGAGTGGAAAAGCTACAAGTCACTTATTTCTTGTTACTTGTCACTTCGCTTATCGTACGGTCGATGATGTGCTGTGCCAGATCGATGTCCATGGTGCCTAAGGCTTCGTTGCGGGTATATTGTTCTTCATGCTCTTCATCGGTGGCCAGTCTTCCTTCTAACAGCAGGAGGAAGTTGCGTTTGTATTCCTCTACCATGGTGTTGTAGAAAGAATCGGTCTTACAGGCAAAGCGCATCAGTTGCATCATGTCGGTGGCTCCTGTGCGAGCCACGAAGTCGCGTATCTCTTGTTCCATGGTTGTCTCCTCATAGTTCATGCGGACGATGAGGTAGAAGACGGTGTCGTTGAACCGTTTGCCTATTTGCTCATAGTGCTCCAACATCAGTTTCTTGATGCTCCGTGGTTCGAAAGCATCCTGCATGCCAGCCTTGACAGCAGGCTCAACGATGGCTGTAACATAGTACTTGAAGAACACACGTACCAGCATGGCGAGTACGTAATCTTTTCTAATCTTTTTCATGGTGGGTAATTTCTGATTGATGATGAACTGCTTGGATATTTCGCATCAAGCCGCTGTATTTGGCACGTTTCACGGCACTGCCTTTGAAGAGGCGGCGGTAGTCGTCTTCTGAGAGGTGATTCCACTGTTCCTTCGTCATGCGTAGCAGTTCCCCGTTGGGCTGCAGCATCGGTTCCTCAGTGGGTGTTGCAAAACGGTTCCATGGACAGGCCAGCAGACAGCGGTCGCAGCCGTAGATAGACTGTCCCATCTTTGTGACGAGGGCAGAGGGGATGTCACCGCGATTCTCGATGGTCTGGTAGGAAAGACAACGCTCGGCATTGAATCCTTGAGGTGAAGGATGATGGTCTTCATTATTGTTCTGTCGCGAGGAGGGGTGGGGGTAGGAAGAGGTTGTTAGTGCCCCTGTGGGACAAGCATCGATACATCGCCTACATGTGCCGCAGCGGTTCTCGGTAGGCTGATCGTATTCAAGTTCGATGTCTAAGAACAGCTCACCTAAGAAGAACATACTTCCTGCATGGGGGATGATGAGCTGATGGTGTCGTCCGAGCCATCCGAGGCCTGCTTGCACCGCCCAGTAGCGTTCGAGGACAGGTGCGCTGTCGGAGAAAGCACGGTAATGGATGGGTGCATCGGTCTTTGTGGTGATGAAGGTGGCGAGGGCGTGGAGTTTCTCTTTCACGATGTCGTGGTAGTCGTGCCCATAAGCATAGGCAGCAATCTGATATTCCGTGTCGGGAATCCGCTGACGGGGTGCATAGCTCAGAGCGACACAGACAATGCTCTTGAGACCTTCCATCAGCAGTCGGGGATCGAGGCGTTTGTCGAGATGGTTCTCCATATAGTGCATCTCCGCATGATGGCCTTGCGCCAGCCACTCACAGAAAGAGTGGGCTGTCACCTCATCAACGGCTGTTGCCTGAGCGATGCCGCAGGCAAAAAAGCCGAGACGCTGTGCCTCGGCTTTGATATCATGGGAAAGTCTTAAACGCATATCCTTGCTCTTGTAACCATTTCAGTGATTCCGGCAAAGCGGTGTGCAGCTTGTCGATGCTTTTCAGGGAGTCGTGGAAGGTGATGATGGAGCCGTTGCGGGTAAGGGTCTTCACGTTGTTCACCACATCTTCCGAGGTCATCCATTTGGAGTAATCACGGGTGAGCACATCCCACATCACCACACGGAAGTATTTCTTCAGCCAGTAATAGACACTATGCCGCATCCAGCCATGGGGCGGTCGGAACAGATGGGAGTGGATCAGCTCGTTTGCCTGGTAGGTATTGATGATGTAGGTAGTGGTCCAGTGCTTGAAACTGCCGAGATGGTTCATCGTGTGATTGCCCACCTGATGTCCTCCATCTACTATCTGCTGATACAGTTCAGGATATTTCCTTACGTTGTCGCCCACCATGAAGAAGGTGGCCTTGGCACCAAATTGGGCAAGTGTCTTGAGGATGAACGGTGTTGACTCGGGGATGGGTCCGTCGTCGAAGGTCAGATAGACTGCTCTCTCGTTCGGATCCATCCGCCAAGTGGCATGTGGGTAGAACCACCTGATATACCGTGCCGGTCGCTCAATGATCATCTTGTCTTACTCGGGCTGTTGCATGAGCTGTCCGCCTTTGCCTTGATAGACTCTTGCGATGCTCTCCAAACGTTTGAACAGATCGTCGGCATACTTCGTGTCTATGGCTTCAGCCACCTCCACGCAGTGCTGCATGACATAGATCTGCATCATGCAGTCCTGCTGATAGCCTTGCATGGTATAGCTGTTCAGCGACGTGTAGTAGTTCATATACTGGTATGCGTTGTTGAACACCTTGTCGAGGATTGTCCGTGCCTTGGCTTTCTGTCCGATCGTGGCGTATGCCTTGGCAAAGTCCAGACCGCCGCTGATATAGTTGTAGGGCACATTATACTCGGGAATCACCTTACCGGCATACTCCAGTGCCTTCAGTGCCTTGTCGTTTTTGTTCTCTGAGATCAGATGCAAGGCGAGCTGGGCGAACAGCCGACGGTGGGTGTAGCACATGCGCATCACGGTCTCGTCAAGGTAGATGCCTTTCTTATCGAGACCACCGTATTTGAAGCGGTTCATCATGTTGTGATATACCTTCTCTGTATCAAAGTTCTTCGCTCCGTCGCTGATGGTCGTGAACGGTGTGATGCGGTTGGCCAAACCTTCCTGGATGAAGTTGTCACCGAGGTTCATGTAGTTCTCTTCACCCACGGTAACGGCCACGTAGATAGGACGGGTCCAGTTACACTGTGAGATCATTTCCAACATCATCAAGTCACCTTTATACAGTGCATTCTTTCCCTTCAGGGAAATCACCATCTGGTCTGGGATGGAGTCTTTGGCCATCATCATGCCACTCTTTCTCACGGCTTCCTTGTCGATGGTCACATACACGGTGTCGGTGGGGATGAAGTGCAGATCTTTGTTCTTCGAACGTACCCAGTACTTGAGGATATTCTTCAGTTCGAAGGGGTTCTCGCCGAACTGCTCCTTTGCCTGTTCAGGGTTCTCCTTGTAGTACTCCAGCACATCCTGTTTGGCTTCGGCCTGAATCTCTACGTATTCATTGGTACCCGAGCAGTAGTCGAGACGTGGCCAGGTGATAGGTACAGAGGGAGAGTCGTAGGCTGGGCGTCGCATCTGGTCGATGTACCAGTCGGTCTGCAGATAGCTCAGGTTGCAGACACGGGTGTCAGTCCGTACCCCTTCCACCTCTTGGTTATACCACAGAGGGAAGGTGTCGTTGTCACCATTGGTGAAGATGATGGGATTTCCTTCTTCCTGCATTGACATGAGGTAGTTCTGACCGAAGTCACGGCAGGTGTAGCGACCGGAGCGGTCGTGGTCGTCCCAGGTCTGACTGGCCATCTGAACAGGTACGATGAGACAGAGAATGGCAACGGCAGCAGCGATGGCAGTGCCGTTCACTTTCTTCAGTCGTTTCTTCAGCAGGTCGTAGATAGCTACCACACCCATACCGCACCAGATGGCGAAGGCATAGAAGGAACCTGCGTAAGCATAGTCGCGTTCACGGGGCTGTAACGGTGTCTGGTTCAGGTAAACCACGATGGCCAGACCCGTCATGAAGAACAGGAAGAACACCACCCAGAACTGCTGGATGCCTCGTTTGCCACGGTATGCCTGCCAGAATAGTCCGATCAGACCTAACAGCAGCGGCAGACAATAGAACACGTTATGGCCTTTGTTGTTCTTCAGGTCATCGGGTAGCTTGCTCTGATCTCCTAAGCGCATGTTGTCGATGAAGGAAATACCTGTGATCCAGTTGCCGTGCTCCAACTCACCATGTCCTTGGATGTCGTTCTGCCGTCCAGCGAAGTTCCACATAAAGTAACGCCAGTACATGAAGTTACACTGATAGGAGAGGAAGAAGAAGATGTTCTGCAGCTGCGACGGCATGTGCACGGTGACCATCTCACCGCATCGGTCGTAGGGCACATCTGTACCTTTCGGCAACCAACTGGGTGCTCCTTCCATCCAGCTATTGTATGCGGCAGCATGTCCGGAATCGTACATTCGTGGGAAGAACATATTCTGCGCATAGGTATAATCGGTCTTATGACGTACGATGAAATAGGAGTCTTTCTCACCCTCTTCTGATTTCTCCTTGCGTTGATAGACAGGGGCTCCCTCTGTGACATGAGGCTTGCAGTATTCTCCATCGCGGTCGAACTGCACCTGTGAGGTATAAGCCTGTCCGTAGAACAGTGGACGGTCGCCATACTGCTCACGACTCAGGTAGGTTCCCAAGGTAAAGATATCCTCTGGGGAATTCTGGTCCATGGGTGTATTGGCAGAAGAGCGGATGACGATGAGTGCATAGCTGGAGTAGCCGATCATCAGCATCAGCATACATAGCAGCATGGTGTTTTTGGCACGTGCCGTGATCAGCAGTTCCTTGTCCTTGCGGATCTTCAGTACGAACCACAGGATAGTCAGCACCACCACACCGATGATGAACGCTTTGATGCCATAGCCATAGAAGGGGATTCCCAGCATGCCGACGGCTGCGAGGAACGCGATGTTCTGTCGGGTAAGGCGATCTTTATAGGTTTCATAGATAGCCCAGATCACTACTGCTACCAATAAGAAGATGTAAATAATTTCTCCTGTATTGAAAGGCATGCCTAAGGTGTTCACGAAGAACAGTTCGAACCATCCACCCACGGTGATGATGCCTGGCACAACACCATAAAGGATCGTGGCAACGACAACGAGTGAGATGGCGAGGGCGATGAGCGACCCTTTCAAGTCGGCATTGGGGAAACGCTTGTAATAATATACCAAGACGATAGCGGGCACACACAACAGGTTCAGCAGGTGCACACCGATAGACAGTCCTGTGATATACGTGATGAGTACCAGCCAACGGTCGGAATGCGGTTCGTCGGCATGGTCTTCCCACTTCAGGATCAGCCAGAATACCAAGGCGGTAAGGGCAGAGGAGTAAGCATATACCTCACCCTCCACGGCACTGAACCAGAAGGTGTCGCTGAAAGTGTAGATCAAGGCACCTACCAGTCCTGATGCCTCGATGGCTATCAGTTTCTGCAAAGACAATTCATTCCAGTCTTTGAGAATCAGTTTCCTCACAAGATGGGTGATGGTCCAGAATAAGAACAGGATACAGGTGGCTGAGAGCAGTGCACTCATGGTGTTCACCATAAGGGCTACCTGACTGGGATCGCTCACGAACTGTGAGAACAGGTTGGCGGTGAGCATAAAGAATGGTGCGCCTGGTGGGTGCCCGATTTCCAGCTTGTAGCCGGTGACGATAAACTCAGGACAGTCCCAGAAGGAGGCTGTCGGCTCGATCGTGCTGCAATATACAAAGGCTGCGATAACGAAAGCCACCCAGCCCAGTATATTATCTACTAATCTAAACTGTTTCATTTATGATAGATGTATTTGTTTTTATTCATTTTTATATCTTGCAAAGGTACGAATATTTCCTATCACAGCCATCGCTTTTTCATATTTTAACGTCAATGGTGCTTCGCTGATACCGTTATCTTCAGAAAAGGAGGTTCGCCCCATATACTAACAGCAGATAGCGCAGGAATTTTCCGATGGTGATACTGACGACAGAGATCGGGATGTTGGCGCGCATCAGTCCGAGGAGGATTGTGATGGCACTGCCGATGATGGGCAGGAAGGCAAAGAATCCCATCCATGCTCCATGTCCTGCCATGAACCGTTGTGCCTTGTCGAGATCCTTTTTCTTCACATGCAGGTATTTCTCTATCCAGTCGAGCCGTCCCATTCGTCCTACTCCGTAGTTGAACATCGAACCCAGGATATTGCCGATGGATCCATAGACAATCAGCTTCCAGCCATCAAGTCCTGTCGCCAACAGGGCCACCATCACGGCTTCACTACTGAACGGGAAGAAACTCCCTGCGAGGAATGCAGCTGCCAGCATACCCCAGTAGCCATAGGCGCTGAGGAATGAAATCAGGGCATCCATAGATTATAAAAGGTAATCAACAACGTCAGTGCGATGAGTGCATAGAAAACGGTGTTGGTCAGTCGGGTATGTGTCAGTGCGATGAAGTGTCCGATAAAAGGACTGGTGTTGACAATCATGAGACCTAAGAGTATCTCGAAGTGCTGGGGCTGTAGGATGATGAACACGATAGTAATCAGGTTCATCCACATCAGCATCTCGTAGATCATCCTCGTACGGATTTTATCCATGTAGCTGTTTCTGAGGAAATGGATGGTTCCGATCAAAGCCACCAGACAGACGAAGGAGAATGTCACGATGTAATGCTCGCTGATATCCTGATATTGGAACAGGGGTTGGAACTGGGCGATACCCATAAAGTGGGCAGCGAGCGTATCAACATGACCAGTGAACAGACTCATCGGTGCCAGAAACCAATAAGGCATGAGCAAGCCGATGAGGGAGGCGCAGAACATACGGAAGCTGAAAGCCATCATCTTGAAGCCGATGAGCAGCCAAAGAAACGGCACGAAGAACAGTACCTGTACGAACAACACACTGGCTATGCCTAAGCAGAGAAACGCATAGAAGGTGAGTCCTGGTGCCTCTTTGTCCTGATAGGTGTGGAAGATGATGGTATAGAAGGTGATCAGACAGAGTTGTACGAGGGCCTCCCGCAATGAGGGGAACAGGAAGGTGGCTGTTGTCGTCAGCGCCAGAAAGGAGCATGATACCATCCTGCTGTAGATCCGTATGAGTGCATTGCTGTTGTTCAGTTCCATCATCAGGTAGGTAGAGACCGTTAGAAACGCCAACTGAAAATACAGCTGGCGCTCGACAAGTCCGCCCAGATACCAAATACCCAAGGCATACACCACCATCAGCGACAGTGTATAACGACTCTCTGCAACCCTGTTCTGGAAACGTTTCATGTCTTTTACAGATCGGCTCCGATGTCTGAACGGAAATACTTGTCGGTGAACTCGATCTTCTGGGCCTCTTCGAAGGATTTCTTCAGTGCCTCTTCTTTGTCTTTACCGTATGAGCTCACCGCGATCACTCTTCCGCCGGCAGTCACCACCTGACCGTCTTTCAAGGCTGTTCCACTGTGGAAGACCACACTTCCCTCAACTTTGTCGATACCTGAAATGGGGTATCCTTTCTTGTATGCCTGTGGGTAGCCGCCGCTCACCAGCATCACGCAAACGGCAGCGCGCTCGTCGAAGATGACTGTTTTCTCGTCCAGGTTCCCGTCGGCTACACCTTCGAAGAGGTCAATGAGATCACTCTTCAGTCGGAGCATCACGCTCTCTGTCTCTGGATCACCCATCCGACAGTTGTATTCGATGACCATCGGATCCCCCTCTACGTTGATCAAGCCGAAGAAGATGAATCCTTTGTAGTCGATACCCTCTGCAGCCAGTCCCTCCACCGTTGGGCGGATGATGCGGTCTTCCACTTTCTGCATCCATTCCTTCGTGGCGAAGGGTACGGGAGTCACACTGCCCATGCCGCCGGTGTTCAGGCCGGTGTCATGTTCGCCGATGCGCTTGTAGTCCTTTGCCTCGGGGAGGATCTTATAATGTCTGCCATCGGTGAGCACGAAGACGGAACATTCGATACCACTGAGGAACTCTTCGATCACCACATTGGCAGAGGCATTGCCGAACATGCCGCCCAGCATCTCCTTGAATTCTTTCTTTGCCTCCTCCAAGGTGGGAAGGATCAGTACACCCTTACCGGCGCAAAGACCGTCGGCTTTGAGCACATAAGGCGCTTTCAGCGTCTCTAAGAACTTCAGTCCTTCCTCGATATTCGTACCGTTGAAGGTGCGGTAAGCTGCCGTGGGGATGCCATGACGTTGCATGAATCCTTTGGCAAAATCCTTGCTCCCTTCGAGTACGGCACCTTGTTTTGAAGGACCGATTACGGGAATCTTGTTGGTGCGTTCATCTTGTTTGAAGTCATCATAGATACCGTTCACCAAAGGATCTTCCGGTCCTACGACCACCATGTCGATCTGGTTCTCCACAACAAAGTCCTTCAGCTTCTCAAACTCGTTCACGCCGATGGGTACGTTCTCTCCCACATTCGATGTACCGGCATTGCCAGGGGCAATGAACAGTTTCTCACATTTCTTGCTCTGTGCGATTTTCCAAGCCAGTGCATGTTCTCTACCACCGCTGCCGAGCAGCAGGATTCTTTTCTCTTTTTTCATTGCTATTGTGGGGAAGTATGCTGTTTTCACTTCCACGGGATCATTGGGTATGATTGCATTAAAAGCCATAATATTGTTTGTTATCTTATTGAACCTGTGATACTGGTCATACTATTTATCAGGGTTTCAAATAGTCCTCAAAATATTGGGTGATACGTTCATGGAGGTGTACGCTCTGATGACCTCGCATGTTGTGAGGCTCACCGGGATAAGCGAAGAAGTCGGGTTGTGTACCGGCATTGATACATTCAGCGAGGAATGACAGACAATGTTGCGGCACCACGGTGGCATCGTTATAGCCTGTGATGATCTGGAGCTTTCCTTTTAAGTCCTTGGCCTTGGCGAGCAGACTGGTCTTGGCATATCCTTCAGGGTTGTCCTGGGGCGTATCCATATATCGCTCACCATACATCACTTCATACCATTTCCAGTCGATGACAGGACCGCCAGCCACACCTACCTTGAACACTTCGGGATGGTTGGTCATCATCGTGATGGTCATATATCCGCCAAAGCTCCAGCCGTGTATCCCCATGCGTCCTTGATCCACATAGGGCAGACTCTTCAGAAACTCCACACCCTTCATCTGGTCTTGCATCTCAATCTGTCCCAGTTGGCGGAACGTGACCTGTTCGAAGTCGCGCCCGCGGTTCTCAGAGCCTCGGTTGTCGAGGATAAAGAGCAGGTAGCCTTTCTGTGCCATGTAGGTCTCCCACGACCTGCTGCAATAGTGCCAGCGTGCATCGACGTTATGGGCATGCGGACCACCATACACATAGATCACCGTAGGGTATTTTTTTTTAGGATCGAAGTTGATGGGCTTCACCATCCTATAATATAAATCGGTGGTGCCGTCGGCGGCTTTGAGGGTACCGCAGCTATATTCTGGTACTTGGTATCCCTGCCAGGGATCCTTGGCACTCATCAGCTGTAAGTTCTTGGCCGTTGCTGTCTGGCACAGATTAATGTTCCGCGGAACGTCGGGCTCACTGTATTTGTCGTAAAGCCATTGCCCTGACTTCGAGAGTTCACCGGCATGATATCCCCTGCCATTATCGAGTAGTTTCCGCTTTCCGGTCTTGATGTCAACAGAGAACAGGTTTCGCTGGATCGGATTACATTCGTTCGAAGCAATGACCACCGATTTGTTCTTGGTGTTGAAGCCTAACAGTTCCATCACCACCCAATGTCCTCGGGTGAGCTGCGAATAGGTTTTCTTCTTCAGATCGTACAGATACAGATGGTTAAACCCGTCATGCTGACTTTGGAAGATAAATCTGTTGCTGTCCCAAGGAAGGAACACGATAGGGTGCAGCGGCTCCACGTATTTGTCGTCTTTCTCTTGGTACAGTTCGCCTAACGGTTTCCCATTCACGGCATCATAGCTGGTGAGACGGCAATCGTTTTGATCGCGGTTCAGCTCGAACATATAGATTACCCTGCTGTCTGGGCTCCATGCAATGTTGGTGAAATAGCGGTCGGTGGGGTCGCCTGCTTGCAGATAGACGGTTTTGTCGGTAGTGGTGTCATACACTCCCACGGTGACTTGGTGTGAAGTTTCTCCGGCCATGGGGTATTTGTCTGGCTGGTAAGCAGCCACCCTGTTAAAGATATCTACCTGCGGATAGTCGGATACCATGCTCTGATCCATGCGGTAGAAAGCCAGACGTTTCCCGTCGGGGCTCCAGAATGTACCTTTCTCGATGCCGAACTCATCGCGGTGCACGCTCTGTCCATAGACGATTTCCCTACTGCCGTCGGTGGAAAGCTGACTCTCATTCCCCAGGCCGTCCACCACGAAGAGGTTATGGTCCTTCACGAAGGCCATCATTCCCGAGGCAGCACACCAGTCTTCGGCTTCCACCTTGTCACGGTCATATTTCCGGAATTCCCCGCTTTTCCAGTTCAGCAGGATACGTTCCTGACCGTTGATGAGGGCCACCACCGTTTCATCTCCTTGGGGGAATGAGGCATTATACAGATGGCGCATGCGGTTCTGTTCACTGCTTTGTGTCATTCCTGCAATCTCTTCCAAAGTGAACAGTTGGGTCTCCTTGCCTGTTTTCTTGTCAACAAGATAGCAGGCAAAGGCATCGTTGCGTACCAGTTCATCGCCCCACCAGGTGAGATACCTGTTCTCCGGCACCATGTTATGGTAGTTGTTCCCGCCGAAGTTCAGGTCTTCCAGTGTGAATTCTTTCTGTGCGAACATCATAGAGGGTAGTGATAAGAGGGTGACAAGGATGGTCACTATCAGGTTACTATGCTTCATCATCATCTTGATACCTCCTGTTATTCCGTTTGAAATCACGTCCGTTCTTGTCGAACCGTTTGCCGCCTCTTTTGTTGAAATCATCGTTGAAGTCACGTCTGCCACGTGAATCCCGCCTGTCACGGAAGTCACGTTTCTCCCTGCCATTCCTGCGGTCATCATTGTCACGATAGCTCCTTCTGTCGTTTCCGTCGCGGAAGTTTCTGCGACCGTCATTCCGTTCTCCTCTGTCCTCTCTCTTCTTACGGAATGATTTCTCCTCTTTCCGTTCGAAGAGTCGCTCGTCGAAGGCAGGATGATGCTTGTGGAAGGTGAACGATCGGATGTCTCCCTTTTCGTTATGGTCATCCTCTTCGATCCGTTTCTTGAACTCGCGGTTCTTCTTAAAGCGGTGTTTCTCGGCCATTGCCTCTTTCTCCTCCTCGGTCTTCAGGATATTTCCTTCACCACGGAAGTCCTTGAGCTTTCCTTGGAACATCTGGTATTTGCGGAACTCACATTCCAGTGATCCGTTGAAGACTGGTATTTTGATGCTGGGGCGTAATCCGATCTGCTCGAAGCATTCCTCCCGATAGCTCAGTATCCACGCCTCGTTCCCTTGGAACTCATGCTTCAGCTTTTCACCGATCATCTTATAGGTGGCCAGCAGGTTGGGTGTGGAGATGCGCTCGCCGTAGGGTGGGTTGGTAATCATCAGAGCCCTCTCTGTGGGTTGTTTGAAGTCGGCGAAGTCAAGCTGTTCCACGGTGATGTCTTTTGTCAGTCCTGCTGCTTTCACATTGGTGCGTGCCGTGTTCACGGCCTTCATGTCAATGTCATAGCCGTAGATATGATGCTCAAACTCCCTTTCCTGAGAGTCGTCATTGTAGATCTCGTCAAAGAGTTCCTTGTCGAAATCGGGCCATTTCTCAAATGCATACTCCTTGCGGAACACACCCGGCGACATGTTATGGGCAATGAGGGCAGCCTCTACCAGCAGGGTGCCGCTGCCGCACATCGGATCGATGAAGTCGGTCTCTCCTTTCCATCCACTCATTAGGATCATGCCGGCTGCCAGCACTTCGTTCAGGGGTGCCTCTACCGATTCCTGCCGGTATCCTCTTCGGTGCAGACTTTCCCCGCTGGAGTCCAGGCACAGCGTAGCATGGTCGTCGGCGATATGGATATGCAGTCGGATATCGGGGTTGGACACCGATACGTTGGGGCGCATACCCGTTTTCTCCCTGAACTGGTCAGCAATCGCATCTTTCACTTTGTAGGCCACGAACTTTGAGTGGCGAAATTCCTCCGAGAAGACAACAGAGTCAACGGCGAATGTTTTCTTGTTGTCAAGGTACTCACTCCAGTCGATCTGTTTCACCTCCTCATACACATCGTCTGCCGATGTGGCTTTGAAGTGTTTGACGGGCTTGAGGATACGGATAGCGGTATGCAGCTGGAAGTTAGCGCGATACATCATCTCCTTGTTGCCGGTGAACGATACCATCCGCCGACCGATTTGCACGTTGTCAGCTCCCAGTTCGGTAAGCTCTTGTGCCAAGATGGGCTCCAGTCCCATAAAAGTCTTGGCAATGAGTTCAAATGCCTGTTCCATGATTAAATTCAATATCGATATAGTCTTTCTTCTCTTGCTTGTATTTCTTGGTATAGGGTTCCATGCTACGGGTGATCCACAGGTTAGCACCCACCACACAGCCCTTACCGATGGTGATGCGCCCTAAGATTGTGGCATTGGAATAAACGATGACATCATCCTCGAGGATGGGGTGGCGGGGTATGCCTTTGATGGGATTCCCTTTCTCGTCTAATGGGAAGCTCTTCGCGCCGAGGGTCACTCCTTGGTAGAGTTTCACATTGTTGCCGATGATACAGGTGGCACCGATCACCACGCCAGTACCGTGGTCGATGGTGAAGTGATGACCGATCTGTGCTCCGGGATGGATGTCGATGCCCGTTTCCGAATGTGCCATCTCTGTGATGATACGGGGGATGAGGGGCACGCCCAGCGTGAGCAGCTCATGGGCGATGCGGTAGTTCACCAGGGTCTTGATGATCGGATAGCAGGAGATGATCTCCCCGTAGTTCTCGGCGGCGGGATCTCCGTTGTAGGCAGCCACCACGTCTGTGGCTAAGGTCTCACGGATCTTGGGATAGCGTGCGATCAGTTCCAGTGCGATCTGCTCAGCATGGAGTCTGCATGAACTGCGTTCTTCATAGCTCTCTGCCGGATTGACGTTGGTAAAACACAATCCTGCCATGATCTGGTCGGCGAGTAGCTTATGCAGCCGTTCCATGTTGACTCCGATGTGGTATCTGATGGTGTTGATATTCACGGTTGACTTTCCGAAATATCCAGGGAAAAGAATCGAGCGCGACAGTTCAATGATTTCTTCCAATGCCTTGCTTGAAGGCAGCGGGTCGCCGTCACGGTGCTCGTGGAATAGTCCTTTCAGCGATTCTTCCGTAGAGAGATTCTCTATGGTATTGGTCAGAATCTGCGTCATGTTTTCTGTGCTCATTGCAATGATGTCTCAATAAAGATGGTGCAAAGATACGTAAAAATCCGCTCATTCCCTTCTGTTGTCTCAAAAAAATACCGTTCTTTGCAACTTTTTTTTCTTGAGGGCCGTCTAACCGACAGTAATAAACAGATATTAAAACAAAAGGATATGAAAAAGTATTTGGTTATCGTGATGGCGTTATGTGTGGCATTGGCCTCTGCCTCCTGTGTGTTCTCACTCAATGGGAAGGCCAGAAAAGGCCAGAAAGTGAGCGTAGTGAATAAGGATGTCCCTGTGGAGTCGTTCGAGAAGATAGAGATGGCAGGTGGCTTTGATATCACGTTCCAACAGTTGGATTCGGCAAAGGTGCGCATCCAGGCACCTGCCAATGTGTTGGAAGAGATTGAGGTACGCTGCGACGGGCACACCTTGTATGTGGGACCGAAGCGGAAGAAACACCTGTTGGCATGGAGGGCTATGCACGACCGCGTGAAGATCTTCGTGTCTTCTCCCGACCTGACGGGCGTGGATATTGCAGGCAGTGGGGAGTTTGATATCCCGGGTAGTCTTGACACTGATCACCTCAGTATGTCCATTGCCGGTTCGGGCGACATCGATCTCTCGGATGTGATCTGTGACAAACTGGATGCCACAATTGCCGGAAGTGGAGACATCGAGATTGGAAAGTTAGCAACGGGTAGTGCGAAGTTCAGCATTGCGGGGAGCGGCGATATAGAGGCCTTCCTGGTAACCTGTGGTTCTTTGGATGTAGATATAGCAGGGTCGGGTGACGTGAAACTGACCGGACAAACCAAGAAATACCATGAGTCGGTGGCAGGATCGGGTTCTGTCGATAAGAGTGACCTGACAATTGCAGAGTAGTTTAAATGTTAATTTTTGACCAAAAAACTTGACAACGTGTTTTCGCTGATTATGACAGCGAGAACACGTTGTCTTTCTTTTTACCCCTCTTTGGAGGCTCCTGTTCCGTCATCAAATGGGACGAAAAACATAAATTAAGTCTATTTGACTCCCAATTAGACTATACTTTGATGGCAATCAGACTCTACTTTCCCTTCAAATAGACTCTACTTACATTCCAAAAACACTGTGTTTGCTGGTTAAAACGTTGTTTTTGTACTCCGAAAACATAGTTTTTGGTGGCTGAAAACGATACTTTTACCACTGGAAAGAATGGCATTCTTTTTGTTGAATCTCTAAGTGCTTGTGTGATAAGGGATTAGAAAAAGTGCTCAGAAATCCATATTTTGACCACCAAGTTGATGGTCTTTTCTATCAGCGGTACGTGAAGTGTTAATAATTCAGATATTTCTTTACATACTGAAATCTCAATAAAACCAAAATACATTTAAAAGTTTCCTCATTTCTTTCTCCAAGGTTGGTAGTCTAATAAATAATGTGTACCTTTGCAGCCTGCAAAGAATAAATAAAGAATGAAATACGCGATAATTGCAGCGGGTGAGGGCTCGCGGTTGGCAGCCGAGGGCATTGAAGACCCCAAACCTTTGGTGAGTGTCAATGGGGAACGGTTAATCGACCGCCTGATCAGGATATTCATGGATAACGAAGCAGAGAAGATTGTTGTGATCTGTAATGACCTGACAACCCTGGTTGCCCGGCATCTGCTGGATATTCAGCAGAACGGACTGGCGGGGTGCACTGTTCCTTTGTGTTTCAAGGTGAAGAGTACGCCCAGCAGTATGCACAGCTTCTATGAGATTAGTGATGAACTAACCGGAGGTCCGTTTGTGCTGACCACGGTGGATACGATATTCCGAGAGTCGGAGTTCAATGACTATGTGAAGAGCTTCAACGACAGCTTGAGTGCCGGCGTTGACGGTTTGATGGGAGTGACCGACTATATCGACGACGAGAAGCCACTGTATGTGGGCACTGATGCGCAACTCTCCATCACGGGGTTCTTCGATACGAACGATCCTCCCTGCCGGTATATCTCCGGCGGTATCTATGGTCTGACACCTCGGGCGATCGATACGCTGCAGGCCTGCATTGACAGGGGAGAGGCGCGGATGCGTAATTTCCAGCGGGCATTGGTGCGTGACGGACTGCATCTGAAGGCATTCCCTTTCAGTAAGGTACTCGATATCGACCATGCTACCGACATCCAGAAGGCAGAGGCATTCCTCCAAGTATAGTGAAGAGATGAAGAACGTGTTGTTGATCTACCGTGCACCGCAGTTCTCACCGAATGCTGTGGAGAAGGACAAGGCCATTCTGGAGACGGTCGGAGAGTTGTTGCGGCAGGAGGGCTTCTCCGTGGAATATGTGCATGAGGAACAGCTCCATGGAACAGAACAGGCCGATGTCTGTCTGTCGATGGGACGTCTTCCCGCCACACTTGACTGGCTGAAACGGCTCTCTGCAGAAGGGTGTGTCACCATTAACAGTGGAAGGGGAGTGGAGCAAACAGCCCGTCGGCAGCTTGACCGACTGATGCGGGAGCAACAGATCCCTGTGGCTCCGTTGCCCTCAGACGGAGATGACGGCGGCTACTGGCTGAAACGGGGAGATGCGGCAGCGCAAAGTAAGGAGGATGTGGTGTTTGCCGCCACCCGCAAGGAGATGGAGTCCTGTCTGCAGCAGTTCCGTCAACGGGGTATCAGTGAGGTCGTTGTCACCCAGCATGTGCCAGGCGACGTCGTGAAGTTCTATGGGGTGCAGGGCACCGGATTCTTTCGCTATTTCTATCCCACAGATGACGGAGATACGAAGTTCGGGGATGAAAGTCGCAACGGACAGGCTTGTCATTACGCTTTTCACGCAGAGACACTGCACAAAGATGCAGAACGGCTGTCGGTGCTCACGGATGTGAAGGTGTATGGAGGCGACTGCATTGTGCGTCCTGACGGGACGTATGCCCTGATTGACTTCAACGACTGGCCCAGTTTCTCCCGTTGTCGCGCAGAGGCTGCAGCGGCCATCGTCAGATTGGTCAACCATTGTATGAAATGAAACAATAATCAAAAATAATCATTATGGCAACATTCAAGGAGATGCTACAGGCATCCTTTAAGTCAAACGATACCGAAGAGTGGCTCGACGTGCATTTTACACGTCCTATCGGACTGGTCTTCGCCTTGTTCTGGAATAAATTGGGCGTCCATCCCAACGCCATCACTATCCTCTCCATTTTCTTGGGAGTGGCCGCAGCGGTGATGTTCTATTACACCGACCTGTGGCATAATGCGATGGGTGTACTGCTGCTGATGTTCGCCAATTTCTGCGACAGTACTGATGGACAGATGGCACGTCTCACAGGAAAGAAGACGTTAGTGGGAAGGGTGCTCGACGGTTTCTCGGGCGATGTGTGGTTTTTCGCCATCTATGTGTCATTGTGCCTGAGGATGATGCCCCAGCTGATTCCCGGCACAGATGTCAAGTGGGGCTTCATCATCTGGGTGCTGGCTTTCGTGGCGGGTATCTTCTGTCATTCCCCACAGGCCAGTCTTGCCGACTATTATCGTCAGATCCATTTGTTCTTCCTGAAAGGAAAGGAGGGCAGTGAGCTGGATAACTATGTACAGCAGCGTGCTATCTATGAGTCGTTGCCCAAGCGAGAGTGGTTCGCCCGTGTGTTTTATAAGAATTATGCTGCCTACTGCAGGAGTCAGGAGAAACGCACTCCACGGTTCCAGCAGTTCTTCAAGCAATACCAGCAGGCACAGCAGGAGGATCCGTCACAGCAGGTGTCTCCTGTCAGTCTGTCGTTGCTGAGAGAACGTTTCTTGGAAGGCAGTCGGCCCTTGATGAAATATACCAATCTGTTGACGTTCAATTCAAGAGCCATCTGCCTCTATGTCACCTGTCTGCTGAATTGTCCGTGGGTCTATTTGTTATTCGAGATCATGGTTCTTACCGTATTGTATATCTACATGCACCGTCGGCACGAGATGCTGTGTGCGAGATTGTCGGGAGAATTGAATACTAATCGTTAGTTGATTGAAAGAAATGAAGAGATTGATCATATCGATCCTGGTGGCATGGCTCATGATACCCGTGTCGGCACAGAAGATCACGGGAGTGATTGTAGATGACAACGATGGTGAGTATATCCCGTATGCCAGTGCGGTGTATCGGGGAAACCATGTGATGGTGAGCAGTGATGCCAAAGGACAATTCTCCATCGACAGGCATAACGGCTGGAAACTGACGTTCAGTGCCGTGGGATATCAGCCACTGACCATCGTGGTGAGCGAGAAGACGAAGTCGCCGATGCGCATCACCCTGAAGCCAGAGAAGAATCAACTGGAGAATGTGACGGTGAGAGGAAAGCGTAATCGCTATTCCCGGAAAGACAACCCTGCGGTGGAACTGATGCGACGGGTGATTGCAGCGAAGAAGAAGACACGTCTCGACAACCATGACTTCTACCAATATAATAAATACGAGAAGCTCACACTGGCTTTCAATGAACTGAACCCGCAGGATCTGGAGAACGGACTCTTCGGCAAGAAACAGTGGGTGCTCGACCAGATGGAACTCTGTCCGTATAACAATAAGCTCATCCTGCCTGTAAGCGTGGATGAGACGGTGACACGTAAGATCTACAGGAAAGATCCGAAGAGTGAGAAGAGCATCATCATGGGACAGAATACCACAGGCTTGAATGATCTGTTCGAAACGGGGGATATCCTCAATACCGTACTGAAGGATGTGTTCACGGATGTCGATCTGTATGACAACCAGATGCGACTGCTGCAATACCCGTTTACCAGTCCGATAGCCGACAATGCCATCAGTTTCTACCGATATTATATAGAGGACACCACGTTCGTTGACCGTGACAAATGCTATCACTTGCAGTTTATGCCCAACAACCAGCAGGACTTCGGCTTTCGTGGCGATCTGTATGTCATTGCCGACAGCACGCTGCATGTGCGCAAATGTACACTCACCATTCCCAAGAAGAGTGATGTGAACTTCGTGGATAATCTGCAGATCATCCAGGAATATCGTCAGCTCGATAATGGCGAATGGGTGCTCAGCACGGATGATATGTTCGTGGAAATGTCGGTGGCAAAGTTCCTCAGTAAGGTGATCGTTATCAGGACAACACGTACGCAGGATTATGATTTTACGGAGATCAATAAGAAACTGTTCAAGGGAAAACAGAAAGAACGGCATGAGGCAAATGCCCAGATGCGGGATGATGATTTCTGGAACCAGTACCGCTCTGTTCAACTCACCAAGGGTGAGAGCTCCATGGACAGTTTCATTAAAAACATCGAGAATATCAAGGGCTTCAAATACATTATCTTCGGTTTGAAGGCTCTTATAGAGAATTTCGTTGACACGGGTACGAAAGAACATCCCAGCAAGGTGGATATCGGACCGGTGAACACCATGATCACCAAGAATTTCATCGACGGACTGCGAACACGTGTCAGTGCACAGACAACGGCAAACCTGAATCCCCATTGGTTTGCCAGTGGATATTATGCCCATGGATGGGACAGTAAGAAAAACTACTATAAGGCGGAACTGGCCTATTCTTTCAACAAGAAAGACTATCTGCCACGCGAATTTCCCAAACGGACACTAACCTTTACCAGTACCTACGACGTGACCAGTCCGTCGGATAAGTTCGTGCATACGGATAAGGATAATGTGTTCACCGCGTTTAAATGGGCAAAGGTGGATAAGATGATGTTCTACAACCGACAGCAGCTGGCCTTCGAGTGGGAGGAGGAGTTTGGATTCAAGACAACACTGTCGCTGAAAACCGAAGAGAACGAGGCCTGCGGCGGACTCTTCTTCACACCGCTGAATGAATGGGTGGCAACGAATGAACAGTCGGTGAATACACCGGGACCTCTCTCCCTGCATAATGGAAAGATCCGTACTACTGAGCTGATTGCAATGGTGCGCTTCGCTCCTGGTGAGACCTTTATCAATACCAAGCAGCGACGTCTGACCATCAACCTCGATGCACCGGTGTTCACCTTAGGACATACCATCGGACTGAAAAACGTTCTCGGTGGCGATTATGCCTATAACTTCACCGAAGCCACGATGTACAAACGCTTCTGGCTGCCTCATAACTGGGGAAAGATCGATTGCCATGTGAAAGGTGGCATACAATGGAACAAGGTGCCGTTCCCCCTGTTGATCATGCCTGCCGCTAACCTTTCGTACATTGTGGAGGACGAGACATTCAACCTCGTGAACAACATGGAGTTCCTGAACGACCGTTATGTGTCTGCCGATATGTCGTGGGACCTGAACGGAAAGGTGTTCAACCGTATCCCATTGTTGAAGAAACTGAAGTGGCGCGAGTATTTCGGTGTGAAGATGCTGTGGGGTGAGCTGACGGATAAGAACAACCCAATGCTGGAGAAGAACAGCAATGACCGTACCCTGATGATGTTCCCCGAGGGATCGTTCGTCATGGACAGTCACCAGCCGTATTTCGAACTCATTGCAGGAATTCACAATATCTTCAAGATCCTGCATGTGGAGTATGTGAGAAGACTGAACTACCTGGATCTGCCCACGGCCAACAAACAGGGTATTCGCTTCATGATGAGAATGACATTTTAACAGATTGGATCAAGAAAAGATGGTGAAAGGATATATTTTCGACTACGGAGGAACGCTCGATACCTGTGGTAACCATTGGGGAAAGGTGCTATGGCATGCTTACCAACGACAGCAGGTGCCTGTCAGTGAGGCGCAGTTCCGGGAGGCGTATGTCTATGCCGAGCGTACCTTGGGAAGGAATCCCATCGTGCTTCCTACCTATACCTTCAAGAAACTGCTCGACGTGAAGCTCCGTTTAGAGATGGAATACCTGTTCATGAAGGGATATTGGACAGCCGACAAGGATACCTATACGAAGGTGGAACTGAGCATGCTGAATGATCTGTATGAACAGGTACAGACCACCGTGGCACATAGCAGAGAGGTTCTGGTGCGATTGCACGAACGGTTCCCGATGGTATTGGTCAGTAATTTCTACGGGAATATTCCTGTGGTGCTGCAAGAGTTCCAGCTCGAAGCACTGTTCCAAAAGGTGGTGGAGTCGGCTGTGGTAGGTTTCCGTAAACCGGATCCACGTATCTTCCAAATAGGAGTGGAGGCATTAGGACTTGCTCCTAATGAGGTGGTTGTCGTCGGTGACAGTATGACAAAGGATATCATACCGGCAAAACAGATCGGTTGTCAGACCGTTTGGTTCAAGGGAGAGGGATGGACCGACCTGCAAGAGGATGAGACGATCCCTGATCGGGTGATCACAGACTTGGAAGAGTTGGGGTAAAATACGTTGAGTAATCCCGCTCTCATGTGTCCTCGCACTTCGATCAATAAGAATGCGAAACTTGAATAATATATAATAAGGTGTTGGGATTGTTAGTTAAGGTTGGCACAAAAAAAATCCAAGATTGTTTCACAACAATCTTGGTCCTTCTTTTCTAACTAACTTATTATCAACTATTCATTACTCATTTTCCGCTGCAAAGGTACGATGATTCCCGATAAAAACAATCATTTTTCAGTAAAAAAATAACGTAAACGTTTGCGGAATAGATATATTTTAGTATTTTTGCATCAGTTTTTGAATGTTAGGCAATGCAATTGTCATAATTTGACTATTGATGAAGCAGCGTAGGACATCCTTAAAAGATTTAGCTGATCAACTGGGGGTCAGTATTGCAACCGTATCTCGCGCCTTGAGGAATTCGCATGAGGTAGGGGATGATATGAAGCAAAAGGTACAGGCTTTGGCCAAGAAATTGAATTACAGGCCAAATCCTTTTGCGCAAGGACTCCGTAGCGAGGCTCCCAAAGTGATCGGTGTGGTGCTGCCTAACCTTGTTACCCATTATTATGCTGGTGTACTTGATGGCATAGAGGACTATGCGTCAAAGAACGGGTATTCGGTGATCAGTTCTAACTCCCACGAAGATCATCTTCGGGAGGAGAGAGCCGTGGATAATTTCGTCAGTATGCACGTGGAAGGAATCATCGCCTGTCTGGCACAAGACACGGTTGACTATTCCCACTTTGTGGAGATCAACCAGATGGGAATCCCTTTGGTGTTCTTTGCTCGTACTTGTATGCAGGATACCTTCTCCAGCGTGACGGGAGATGGTGACGTGGCAGCGCAGAAGGCTACGCAACACCTTATTGAGACGGGAAGCAGGCGCATTGCTTTTGTCGGCGGTCCCAATCATCTTGATATGGTACAACGTCGCAAGCACGGTTACTTGGAGGCTTTGCGGGATAACAAGATCAGGATCGACCGCTCATTAGTGGTTTGCGGAACGATCGATTATGAGAAGGCACGGGAGGCAACCTTGCAGTTGCTCGATCGCGATGACCGACCCGATGCCATTCTCGCATTTAATGATATTATCACCTATGCCGCTTTTGATGCCATCAAGACCAAAGGACTGCGTATCCCGCAGGATGTGGCCATTATCGGCTTTACCGATGGGGAAACATCTGCGCATGTTACACCCAAGCTCAGTGCCATCATGGATCAGGCTCACAAACAGGGAGCAAAGGCCTGTGAACTGTTGTTACGACGTATCAAGGGAGATACAAAAATCTATCGGGAAATAGTGCCGATGATCCTGAAAATCAGGGAAAGTTCGGATAAACGGTAAAAATCTGAACATTTTATACATCATTTGATAACAAATGTTGTAAGTCTTTTCGTTTTTTTTTATTACTTTTGCGCCATGAAAACGTAAGCACTTGGTGTGTGTACCGTATGCTAATATCTATTAACAAAATAACAACAAACGTATCTATGAGAAAATCTTTTCTAAAGACATGCAAGGGCAGTGCGTTCAGCCGGTGGGCTTTGTTGCTGCTTTTCATGATTCCACTTTCTGCCTTGGCGCAGGATGTGAAGGTGACAGGTACCATCACGGATGCCACGACTGGTGATGAGATCATCGGAGCAACTGTGAAGGTACAAGGCTCTTCTTCGGGAGCCATCTCGGATGTTTCGGGTAATTACCAGATTACCGCAAAGGTGGGTAGGAACCTGGAAATTTCGTATGTAGGTTATAAAACACAGATCATCAAGGTGACCAAGGCGGGGGTAATCAATGTACAACTCTCCGAGGATTCACAAGTGATGGATGAAGTGGTGGTGGTAGGTTACGGTGTGATGAAACGTTCCGACCTCACCGGTTCGGTATCATCCATCAACGAGGAGCAGATCAAGCAAGGTGTGAACACCTCGGTGGAACAGGCCATGCAAGGACGTATCGCCGGTGTCCAGGTCACGCAGAACTCGGGTGCTCCCGGTGGTGGTATCTCCGTACAGATCCGTGGTATCAACTCTCTGAATGGTGGTAATGAACCGTTGTATGTGGTGGATGGTATCGCCATGTCGGGACAGTCGAGTGGTAACACTTCTGTGATGAGTACCATCAACCCGTCGGATATTACCTCTATCGAGGTGTTGAAAGACGCTTCGGCCACGGCTATCTATGGATCGCGTGCATCAAATGGTGTGGTGCTGATTACGACTAAACGCGGACAGGAAGGTAAGCCGAAGGTAACCTATGAGGGCTACATGGGATGGCAGACTCTACCCAAGCAGTTGGATGTGATGAATCTGCATGAGTATGCTGATTACTATAATACCCGAGCACAGATCTTCGGATGGGGAACACAACAGCAGTATCTGAACCAGGACTTGCTGACAGACGGTACCAACTGGCAGGATGAGCTGTTCCGCACAGCATTCATGCACAACCATCAGTTGAACATCAACGGCGGTACACAGAACATGCACTATTCAATCTCTGGCGGTTACCTGGATCAGGATGGTATTGCCGTGGGATCTTCTTTCGAACGTGCCACGTTCCGTGCTAATTTCGATACTGAGATCAACAAGTGGCTGAGCGTGGGAACGAATATCTCTTATGCCTCGACTCACCAGAACACCTCGTTTGATGAGTTCAGCGTAATCTATAACGCCTTGACGGGTCTGCCTGATATGGCTGCCCATAACCCCGATGGCAGTTATGACTTCGGTGGAAACCTGGAATATAACTACAACTCGAACCCACTGTTTGAGGCTGAGATGAAAGATAACTGGCGCAAAGACCAGTCACTCGACTATAACTTCTATGCAAACATCACCCCTCTCAAGGGATTGACCATCCGTGTGGAGTATGGTGGAAACCGTGGATGGGGACGCTCATTCTATTTCGTTCCCGAGTATTCCACGGCACAGCGAAAGATAGAATCGCAGCTTACTCACGGAAACAGTACCAACAAATACAATTCCTTTAAGCAGTACGCTACCTATGAGTTCGATCCTTTCAAAGGAAACCATGTATCCATCATGGCTGGACATGAGTCGCAGGATGGTGAGTGGTACCAAGGTTCGATGGGGCGCAAGGGATATATCTCCAGCTCTATCAAGAGTATTGCCGTTGGTGATGCTTCTACGGCAACGAACAGTGAACAGGGTGCCGACTGGGCCATCGAGTCGTATTATGGTCGTCTGAATTATAACCTCCTTGACCGTTATCTAATTACGGGTACGGTGCGTGCCGACGGTTCTTCCAAGTTTGCCAAAGGACACAAATGGGGTACGTTTCCCTCTGCTGCCTTTGCCTGGCGTATCAGTCAGGAGCCTTTCATGAAAAAACTGACATGGCTGAGCAATGCCAAGCTCCGTCTGGGATGGGGATTGGTAGGAAACCAGAATGCTGCCGACTATGCCTATGGCGTGAGGATGAAGAATGTGACGACAGCTACGGGAACTGCCTATCTCCCCGCCAACTATCCGAATGAAGACCTGACATGGGAGTCAACGAAGTCGTGGAACGTTGGTCTCGACCTCTCTTTCCTGAACAACCGCATCGAATTCATTGTAGATGCTTATCTGAAAAATACCGACGACCTGCTGTTAGAGGCAATCCTGCCGAATTACTTGAAGTCAGACAACGGTATGAGTCCAGCGTGGGAGAACACAGGATCTATGGAGAACAAAGGTATCGAGTTCACGCTGAACACAGTGAATATCTCCAAGAAAAAATTCCAGTGGCGCACGGGTATCACGCTCTCATTCAACAAGAACAAACTGAAAAGCCTGAACTCTGAGTCGGGTGCCCTGCCAGGACAGATCGATCAGGACTTGCTGACATGGACGAATATCGGAGGACCGGTGGGTCGATTCTATGGCTATAATGTCATCGGTATGTTTACCTGTGAGGATGATTTCTACCAGAAGAATAAACTCGGGGAGTTCATATTGGATGAGAATGGCGGTCGTGTACCCGTGGCTCGTCCTGTGATCGATGGTACTACTGAGTTACAACCTATCTCGCCAGACCGTATCTGGGTGGGAGACTTCATCTTCGAGGATGTGAACAAAGACGGCTTGATCACTGAGGCCGACCGTAAGTATATTGGCGACCCGAACCCCAAGTTCACCTTTGGTATCAATAATGTGATAACATGGAGAGACTTTGAACTGTCGTTCTTCCTCAATGGTAGTGTGGGCAACGATGCTTACAACTATATCCGTCAGTCGTTTACCAATCCGGGTAGCTGGGGTAACCGCATGAAGGATGTCTTTAACTATGCTCGCATCGAACTCTACGACCCAGAGGGTTCCACCACCGACATCAGCAATGTCTTTATCTCGAACGCAAACACTGCTAAGGTACAACGCGTGAACCAGTATGATGCCAATAAAAATAACCGACCGAGCAGCCGCTTCATCGAGGATGCCTCTTATATCCGACTGAAGACACTCTCCTTGGCATGGAACGTACCTAAAGCATGGCTGTTGAAGATGAGACTCGACTGGGCTCAGCTTTATGTCAATGCACAGAACCTTTTCACCATCACGAAGTACAAGGGCTATGACCCGGAGCTGGGATCCATTGGACAGAGTGTGATCAAACAAGGTATCGACAACTACCGTTATCCTTCTCAGCGCATTTTCAATGTGGGCTTGAAAGTTAGTTTCTAATACATAATATATATAGGATATGAAAATGAATAGATTGAATATTTTCGCGGCTTCCGCACTCGTCGCCCTTGCCTTTGGGGTGAGCAGTTGTGGCGAGGATTATCTGGAGCGTCAGCCGCAGCATCAATATACCGAAGATACATTCTATGGCGCTGATGATATCGATGAGACAGCCATGCTCAGGATGCTGGAACCCCTGTACAACAATGCATGGTTCGATTATAACCAGCGTGCCATCATCGGTATCGGATCCTTCCGTGCCAACGATGGATGGAGCCCTTATCTGAATGGTGAGTTCGCCCGATTCCAGATTACGGGTCTTACCACCGAGCTTGCCCAGGCATGGAGCTCATTCTATAATGTGGTGACAGCAGCCAACTCCATTATCAAGAGTGTGGAGCGTAATGCCAAGGAAGGGGCCAACCAGGATATCATGAATCAGATTAATGGTGAGGCACGACTGATGCGCGGACTGGCTTATTTCTATCTGCTCCGCGGATGGGGCGAGGTGATCCTCTACGAAGATAATGATGAGGCTGCCAAACATCCTACCTTACCGCTGAACACGGAGGAGAGTGTACTGAAGTTTGTGGTGCGTGACTTTGAGGATGCCTCAGAATTGCTGCCAGAGAAAGCTACGACGGTGAACCATCCGTCTCGCTATGTGGCAAAAGCCTATTTGGCAAAAGCCTTGCTCGCACAGAGCGGTTGGAACAAAGGCGGTACTCGCGACCAGGCCACACTCGACCGTGTCGTGGCTCTTTGTAATGAGGTGATTAACTGTGGACAATATCAGTTACTCGACAACTACGAGGATTTGTTCAAGGTAGAGAACAATGCCTGCTATACCGACAATAACAAGGAGACGCTGTTGGCTTTACGGTGGGCTGATCCTCTGTCAGGAAACTGGGGTGAAGTAAACACCCATATCTCTGACCTGGCATGGTCGGATGTCTGCGATGTGGGTGTGTGGGGCGGTTCTCTCCATGCTTCGGTGGATATGATCGAGCTGTACAACCAAGAGCCCAAAGACTCGTTCCGCCTGCGTGCTACCTTCTTTACCCCAGGAAGAAACTATGACTACATCCTGAAAGACAAGGGTGGCTACACCTATGATAAGAACTGGATGCAGGTGAAGAAAGGTGTCATTGGCGACAAGGCCGACTGTAATGGAAAACTGGCTCAGCAGCGTGATCCGTTCAATACTTATATGCTCCGATTTGCTGATGTGTACCTCACGAAGGCTGAGGCTCTGCTGGGTAACAGTGAATCGACTACCAATGCCGAGGCTTTGGCCGCTATCAATGCCGTCCGTATGCGTGCTAAACTGGATCCTCTGACTTCTTTCACCTTTGAGGATCTGATCCGTGAGCGCCGTATCGAGTTCTGTATGGAGTACGTGAATTGGTTCGACATGGTGACCTGGTATCGCTGGAAGCCTCAGTATATGCTACGATTCTTCAACGAGAAACAGTTCCGTGGCTTTATGTTGAATAGCGGCGATGTGATTCTGAATCCAGACAAGACCTTGAGCTACCGTGTCGTACCACCTGGTGATGGTACTTGGTATCATGGAACTTCGTGGGATGAGAACGGTGAAATCAGGACTTCTTATTGGAGTGATGCCGAGCGTTACAACGATGGTAGAGTGGTGTGCCGCAAGAACGGTATCGGCGTGAGTGACGACAATCCTATCGTTGAGGTGGGCGGTGTCCCTCAAGACAAAGAGCATGGTTATACCTATGATCTCTGGAAGGATGCGCTGAACACTACTGGTGTGTTGCCTATCAAGCTCACTGAGGAGAATATCTTCATGCCTTATCCTGAGAGTGACGTGCTCCAAAACCCGTATTTCAATATGCCGGCAGTGGAGTATGACTTCGATAATGAGTAATTCATCAAGAACCATTTAGTAAAAAGAAAACAAAGATGAAACAATATAAGTATCATTTCAAGACGAATGTGCTGCTCTTCCTTTCTCTTGCAGCATGGATGTTCACCGTTACTGCTTGTAACGATGACGATTCTGGCGGTACACCTCGGATTACTTCGGTTACGAACACTGATCCGAATAACCAGATAGAATATACGAAGGCAGGAACAGGCTCTCTGTTAGCCGTGAGGGGCGAGAACCTGAGTCATGCCATGAAAGTGTTTGTCAATGACCAGGAAATCTGGTTCAACCCCACAATGAATACTGATCACAGTATTATCATCCAGATTCCATCGGAAGGAAGCGGTTTCGAACTCACGGCCTTCAACAGCGAACTGAAAGATGAGATCCGTGTGGAGACCAACCATGGAACGGCTACCTATGCCTTTAAGATTACTGCTCCTTATCCTTCTGTATCACGTGTCACAGCACGCTACCCGCGCTCCGCAGGAGATGTGGTGACGGTGACAGGTGAGAATCTGGTGGATATCGAACGTATCTTCATCACCGATCTCTCTGTTGATGAAATCTATGCATCCGAGTCGGAAGAGGTGGGGGGTCATCAGGTGGATGTTACTCAATACCAGACGACCAAGAAAGATCACCATGCCAGTACGGGAACATCGTTTGTTACTTCATCGGAGTTGAAGTTTACGATTCCTCAGATGTCATATACAGAGGGAACGCTGGTGTTCCAGTGTGCTTCGGGTAATGTCTATTATCCTTTCACGCTCTTCCTTCCGGCTCCTACGATCACCGATGTGAGTACAGACATGCCGGTGACAGGTGAACCACTGATTATCTATGGAACAGACTTCGTTCAGGTTGATGAATTGAAGTTTGGAGATAAGGTAATCAATCCAGAAGACTATACCATCGCCGATTCGGAGGATCAGATTGAACTGGTTTTCAAACCGTATATGAAACCTACTGAGGGCAGCGATCCTGTTGTGAAGATTACTACTGGTGGTGGAACGGCTACGGCAAGTTTCTACGACTACTCTTCTCTGCTGACAGGCTTCGATGATGATCGTGCCATTGACAACGGATGGGGCCCCAATGCCCTCTTCGAGACGGCTAATGGTGTGGATGCTCCCTATACCAGCGACGGAAACTATGCTCGTATCTTTGTTGAATCGGAAGGTCAGCAATGGTGGGGAACCATGGTTTACTTCCGTAAGGACTGGGGTGAAAATAAGTTTGGATTGCCCAGCTTTGATGTGATTCCCGCTGATGCCAGTGCCGATGAGGTCTATCTGGCTGTGGAGGTGTTCAATAACGGATCTGATTACAACCAGATGGATGCTGACGGTTTCTTCACCTATACGGGGTATATCCGATACATGATTCAGCCTCTCGATGGCTCTGAGAATATCTATGATCAGATGACAGAATGGGGAGAGTATCCATCCACATGTTTGTTTGACGGACTGGTCCTTGCAGACATCAGCGGTAAGGCTCCCGTAGGACAGTGGTACCGCAGTGTGTTGCCGCTCAGTAAGTTTGCCTGCTATGCTGGTAAGACTTATGCAGAGATTGTGAATACCGGACTTAGTCAGTTCCGCTTCCAGTCGATCAATCAGGGAACACCCAAGGGAAAGATCGATGTTTGCTTCGACAATGTACGTATTATCTACCACAAGAAGTAAGATTCAAAAATGAACATGATTATGAAAAAGAATATTTTCAGTTATATGCTCCTGCTGCTCCTCGGCTTGATGGCCTGGAGCTGCAGTGAGAGTGATAGCGATACCAATGCCAAGCAGATGCGCTTGTTCAGGGATGGAGCGGAAATCAACGAACTGGAGTTCTCTCTGGGAGCCGCCAGTAAGATGGTGGGTGTGTTCTCCGATGCAGACTGGGATGCATCACTTGATGATGAGAGCTGGTGTACCATTTCCAATCATGCCGGATTCGTGGATGGTGACAGCATACAATATATAAAGGTGTCGGTAGAGAAGAACACGGGCGAACAGGCACGCACTGCCATTCTCACAGTCAAGGCGGGAAATACCACCCGTACGTTGACCATCCGTCAGAATGGTATGGGAACGGATCCTGGTGATACCTTCCCCAGTTCGTTTGCTACTTTGGAGGACTTCGGACTTGGTTATAACTTAGGAAACACCCTCGACTCCAATCCTACGAGTGCTGATGGTAATGGATGGTGGGAGCAGCGTTGGGCTGCAGGTGGCACACCGAGACCTTCTGACTGGGAGACCTCTTGGGGCCAGCCTGTCACTACTCCAGAGATTATCAATGCCATCGCCGAACGTGGGTTCAAGGTGATTCGTGTACCAGTCACTTGGTTCCCCCACATGGATGAGCAAGGCAATGTGGATGCTCAGTGGATGGCTCGTGTGAAAGAAGTGGTGGATATGGTACTCAATGCAGGTTGTTACGCCATCGTCAATGTGATGCATGATACTGGTGCGTCTGGAACCGCTTGGCTGATTGCCGATATGAATGTCTATCCCACTGCGAGTGTACGTTACAAGAAACTGTGGACACAGATTGCCACTGCTTTTAGGGATTATGGTGATCACCTGTTGTTCGAATCATTCAACGAGATCCTTTATGTGAACAATGACAATGGATGGACGGCTCCTGAAGCTGGCTCACCGTGCTACGAGGCTATTCGCCGCTACCATCAGGATTTTGTGGATGCTGTACGTGCCACGGGCGGTAACAATGAGTTCCGTAACCTGATCATCAATCCCTATTCGGCATCCAGTACACAGACAGTTCTCAATGAATTGGTGGTGCCGAATGATGTGCATGCCAACCATCTCATGATGTCTGTTCACTCATACGATCCATACAACTTCTGTAACGATAATGGTGAGTGGAGCATCTTGTACTTCAACGATGAATGTCGGCAGACGATCGATGAGGTGTTCCAGCGCGTTATCCGTCGTTCCAGTGATTTGGGCATCCCTGCATTCTTTGGAGAGTTCGGTGCGATCGATGGAAAGAAAGATCCTGATGAGCGCGTGAAATATGCTGCTTATATGGCGAAGAAGTTCAAGGAGAACGAGACGGTGGGTCTCTGGTGGATGGGTCTGATGGACCGCAGAAAACTGGAGTGGACAGAGGACAATATCGTTACGTCCCTGTTTGAGAATTATTAATTCAACTACCTTCGAGAGCACGAGGGCGCGAAGGGAAGTGAGAGCGAGACTGCCATTTAACCATCTCTTTTAGTGGCTTGTGGTTATTGGTCTTCTCGTGCCTCCTTCCCCTCGTGCTCTCTCTTTTTTATGAGAGATCGTGTTCCTTTGTTCCTTTTAACGCATTCTACGGGACTAAACACACGCTTTTTACATTCACCTTAACACGCTTTTTACAATCATACACTAAGATCTCGCAGAACAAAACAATTTGTTTTGTTCTCTAAAAAGCCCTTTCTTTGGATGTAAGTTATGGGGTTTTACACAACAAAACAATTTGTTTTGTTCCGGCATCTCCCATTCCCTTGATGATAAAGACGATGTCTTATCTGATCAGCAACCATCTGCTAAATGTAATAAATGCCATAAAAAGTTGTAGGTTTTCCTTTTTTTTCTTACTTTTGCAAAGTACAACTATTCAGAAAGATGAAAAGGAACGGCCAACGATTGCTGATACTTTCTCTCCTGATCATGGTGTATGTCACTGCATGGGGACAGGCACCCGGTGTGGATAGGCTATTCCGCACGATAGGATTGCAGCAAGGACTGTCAAATTCACAAGTAAACTGCTTGATGAAAGACAGCCGTGGCTTTGTATGGCTTGGTACGATGTCGGGCTTAAACCGTTTCGACGGTGTGCGATTCAAGACATTCCATGCTCGTGCCGGTAACAAGCAGTCGATCATCAATGATTGTGTGAATCAACTCTTCGAGGATTTCGAAGGAAACATCTGGGTGGAGACCGCCATAGGATATTGTGTATATCATCCTGTCTCTGAGTCGTTTGATCAACATCCCGAAGAGTGGATGAAGACGAAAGGTATGGAAGGAATCCCCCATCGGGTGTATGTTGACTCCCGTCAAAACCTCTGGATAGCTGTCATCGGGAAAGGTCTTTACCGTCTGTCCCCTGATGACCAACAGGCGCAGTTGTTCCCGCGAGTCAGACAAGGACATCAGGTGACATCCCTCTGTGAGACACCGCAGGGCATGGCTGTGGTGGATGATGACGGACTGATCACACTTTTCCCAACTGCTCCCCATCAAAGGAATCATCCTGTAGAGCAAAATGGCTTATTGCAAATGGGAGCACCCTCTCCCCGTGATTATTTCCTTTTCGTTGACCATGCAGGACGTTATTGGGTGAGTGCCGACGGACTTTCTGCTGTTTTTGAGCCTTCGCAGACGGTGTCATCCGGCAAATGGTATCCAACTGTTGCCGAATGGCTCACCGCCCATGGCATGTCCTATGCTGGTGGACGTGTGCAGGTAAAAGACCTTAAGGAAGACAAGGACGGGAATCTGTGGATGGCCACAGACCATTCCGGACTGATGGTGATTAGTAAAGACCATCATCTCACTACTTATCTTGCACAAGAAGGAAGGATGGGAGCCTTGCCCGATAACACGTTACAATGTGTGATGTTTGATGAGAACAACGCCCTCTGGGTGGGAACGTTGAAAAACGGTGCCGCCTTTTCTTGGGAGGGTGCCACCCGCTTCCCTTTGCTCCCACTCGGGGATGTATGTACACTCACTGAAGATCGGTTAGGCAATATCTGGTGTGGAACGAACGATCGGGGTATCGTCTGTTACCAACCTTTGACCGGTACTCAGCGGATATACCGACGACAAGACACAGGACTGGGGTCGGATGTGGTGGTTAGTTCTTTGTGTGCACACGATGGTACGTTGTGGTTCGGTACCTTCAACGGCGGACTGGCGCACTATGTTGACGGGCATTTTCAGGTATATCGCACGAAAGACGGTCTTTCCAGTGACAATATTTGGGCATTAGCAGAGAATGCAGAAGGACATATCCTCATTGGAACATTAGGCGGGGGAGTACAGGAACTGGATGTGAAAACTGGAAAACTGACCACCTATAACTATCAGAACGCACGATTGGCCTCAGATTATATTTCCTCTCTCTGCACAGATCGGAAAGGGAATGTGCTGATTGGTCATTCCCAGAACTTCTCCATCATGAAAACTGGCACGCGGAAAATCGAGAATTTCGAGAAGACTCGCGACGGACAGCCGTTTGTCAGTCCGGAGGTGAACCAAGTGCTGATGGATAGTCGTGGGTTGATATGGGATGCCACTGCCTCTGGGGTTAACGTCTATGATCCCGTTACCGACCAGCTGCTGGAAGTAAGTGGTATGGGCTGTTCGGTAACAGAGGATCTGAACCATGATATATGGATCGTCTCCGATATTGGTCTTTCGCAGGTGAAAGTGTCAAAACAGGAAGGACGCTGGCAGTTGAACGTGTCGAGTTATGACAGTCTGGACGGCTTGCAGTCTCGGCAGTTCAATTACCGCAGCATCCTTGTCACGCAAAATGGAGATATCCTCATTGGCGGACAGGATGGCGTGAATGTGGTTCCCCATGCCCAACGGCAAGAGCGGCAGGCACCTTCCAAGGCCCTGTTCAGTGGGCTCATCCTTTTTGACCATCCGTTGGCAGTGGGAGAGGAGTATAACGGCAGGGTGGTGCTGAAGGAGGCTATTAATGAGAGTAGGCATCTTGTCCTCGATTACGATGAGAAAGATTTCACCATCCAATTGGCAGCAACCTCCTTCGTCTATCCCTCACGTAAGCATTTCCTTTACAGGTTGAAGGGATTTAATGACCAGTGGATGCGCACACCTTCCGATCGTAGTGAAGTCACCTATACGAATTTGTCACCAGGAACCTATCACTTGGAAGTGAAGGTGCTTGACCGCTATGGTAACCCGTATCCCGAAGTGAGCGAATTGGTGATCGTCATCCGTCCACCTTTCTATATGTCATTATGGGCTATCCTGTTCTATGTCCTGTTAGCAGGTGCACTCCTCTATTATGTTTACTATCGGATGATGGCTCGGCAGAAGGCTAAGTTTGCGATAGAACAGGTGAAACGGGAAGCAGAACAAGAGCGGAAGATGGATATGATGAAGATGCGGTTCTACACGAATGTCAGCCATGAACTGCGCACTCCGCTCACGCTGATCATCTCACCCCTGGCCCATTTGATCAGAAAAGAGGATCACGAAGAGAAAAAGGCACAGCTGACATTGATACACCGTAATGCCGAGCGACTGCTCACCTTGGTGAATGACATCCTGGATTTCCGAAAGCTCGATGCCAACAAGATGAAATTGAACTTGGTGACGGGTGATTTAGTGGCCAGGTTGCGGAATATCTGTTCTTCGTTCCAACTGTTACAGGATAAACCTGTAACGATCTCTTTCGATTCAAATGAGGAATCACTGATGATGAAGTTCGATGATGAAAAGATGACAAAAGTCATCAATAACCTGTTGTCGAATGCATATAAGTTCACCAACGAGGGTACGATCCAGGTGTCGCTGAAAAGGGATGAACAGCAAAAACAGGTCTTGATCTGTGTGAGTGATACGGGTATCGGAATCAGTGATACGGATAAACAACATATCTTTGAACGGTTCTACCAGGCTGAGGGGCATGATGGCCAATCCTTTGGGGGCAGCGGCGTGGGACTCAGTATGGTGAAAGACTATGTGGAGATGCATGGCGGTTCGGTGTCGGTGACCGACAACCCCGGCGGTGGAACGGTGTTCACGCTTGTCTTGCCACTTGTGGAGGAGATGAGAAGTCAGGAACCGGCAGATCTGGAGATACAGGAAGAGTCTGTGCCCATGACTGATGAGAAGGCTGCTCCTGCCACGTTACCGGAACTATTATTGGTTGATGACAGTGAGGACTTTCTGGAGTTCATGACAAGTGTGCTGGAAGACAGCTACCACATCCGTGTGGCCCATCATGGTGAGGAGGCATTGGCACGGATTGAAGAGAAGAAGCCAGACATCATCCTGAGTGATGTGATGATGCCGTTGATGGACGGTGTGGAACTATGTCGTCGGGTGAAAGGCAACCCCGCGACGGCACGCATACCTTTCGTGATGCTCACGGCGAGAATGGCCTCGGAGCACAAGATTGAAGGACTGGAAAGTGGAGCTGATGACTATATCACCAAGCCTTTCGACATTGATCTGCTCACACTGCGAATGAATAATTTACTGAAATGGCGAGACAGCAGTAAGAAAGGTAAACTTGAACCGCAGGTACAGGAGATCGAGATCACCTCGTTGGATGAGAAACTGGTGAAAGAGGCCACCTCCTACGTGGAGGAGAATATCAGTAATACTGATCTGTCGGTGGAGACACTGAGTATTGCAATGAATATGTCGCGTGTCCACCTCTATAAGAAACTGCTTTCCGTGACGGGAAATACCCCCTCGGAGTTCATCCGACTGATCCGACTGCGCCGTGCTGAACAGTTGTTGCGTAAGAGTCAGCTTACCGTAGCCGAGGTGTCTTATGCTGTGGGATTCAACAACCCGCGGTATTTCTCGAAGTATTTCCGTGAGATGTATGAGCTCACACCCTCGCAATATAAAGAGAAATACGAGGAAAAATAACATGTGATACCTTGTTTGGAAACATTCTGAGATCATGATGTGGCTTTTTTTTCGTATCTTTGCACTCGTCAAACGAAGGATATAACTCATTTCATAATAATAACCGATGAAGTACGTAAAGTTATTCGTATCAACAGTGATGTTGGCAGCTGCCACGATGGTGCAGGCTGCCGGCTTTGTGAAGAATGGCAACAGCGTGACAATCGAGGTGGGATCACCGAAGGATGGTGGTGCCAAGATTGTCCGTCTGCAAGTGATGAACGATCGTATTATCCGTGTGCAAGCCACCTGTGAAGAGGCTCTCCCGCAGAAGACGAGTCTGATGATTGTGCCGCAGAGCACCAAGGCTGTGTCTTTCGATGTAACAGAGAACGGTGATGAGGTGACGGTGAAAGCCAAGGAGGTTAAGGCTGTGGTGAACAAGTCTTCTGGCGCCATCGCATTCTTTGATGGAGATGGTAATCTGCTCACCAAAGAGTCGAAGAATGGTAAGACATTCAAACACTTCACCGTACCTGAGCGTGAATATGGCTCCAAAGGCGGTCCGGCTATCACCGAGGAGATGAAACACGGCTTACAGTGGCACATGGAATTTGAGAGTCCTGCCGATGAGGCCTTTTATGGTTTGGGACAGCATCAGTCGGAGGAATATAACATGAAAGGCAAGAACGAGGATCTCTTCCAGTATAACACCAAGGTGAGCATCCCCTTTGTCCTTTCCAACAAGAACTACGGTATCCTATGGGATTCCTATTCCTATTGTCGTTTTGGTAACCCCGAGGACTACCTGCAGCTGAACCGTGCCTTCAAGCTCTACGATAAGAACGGAAAGGAAGGGCATCTCACTGGTACTTATGTGGATAAGAATGGAAAGAAACTGGTGCGCGATGAAGATTCCCTGTATTATGAGTATGCATATCCCGCCACTTCGGAGATTGCCTGTGCTACGGATAACGGAGGTATCAAGAACCTCCCGCAGAGTTTCAATCTGCAGGGATCCCATGTGGTGTATGAGGGCTTTATTGAACCTGCATGTTGCGGTAAGTGTGCAGGGAAGAAGCAGTTGTATCAGTTCATTCTCTACTATGCCGGATATATTAAGGTATATATTGATGGTAAGGAGGTTGTGGCAGAACGCTGGCGCACCGCTTGGAACCCGAACAGTTATAAGTTCTCCACTGAACTGACGAAGGGACGTAAGGCCCAGCTGCGTATCGAGTGGCAGCCCGATGGCGGCGAGAGCTATTGCAGTCTGCGTGTAGCCCAGCCTCGTTCGGAAGAGGCTCGTGGCAACCTGAGTATCTGGAGTGAGATGGCAAAAGATATGGACTACTATTTCATTGCAGGAAAGAATTTCGATGAGATCATCTCTGGCTATCGTACCCTCACAGGAAAGGCCCCGATCTATCCGAAGTGGGTGTTGGGCTTCTGGCAGAGCAGGGAGCGTTACAAGACTCAAGCCGAGATCGAGGAGACACTCAAGGAGTTCCGTGACCGAAAGATCCCTGTGGATAATATCGTACAGGACTGGAACTACTGGAAACTCGACAGCTGGGGTGATCATACCTTCGAGGCCAGCCGTTATCCGAATCCACAAGGGATGCTCGACTATGTCCACAAACTGGGTGGACGCTTCATGATTTCCGTATGGCCGAAATTCTATGATACTGTTGACAACTATAAGGAGCTGGACAAGAACGGATGGATGTACCGTCAGGCTGTGAAAGATGATATCCACGACTGGTTAGGATTCCGTGGCTCGTTCTATGATGCCTATGATGCCGGAGCCAGGAAGATGTTCTGGCGACAGATGGACGAGAACCTCTATACGAAATACAACCACGGCATCGATGCCTGGTGGATGGATGCTTCTGAGCCGAATGTGCGTGATTGTACACCGATGTGGTATCGTAAGGCACTTTGCGGTCCTACCGCTCTTGGAACAGCCACAGAGTATTTCAATGCTTATTCAACGGTGAATGCCGATGCCATTTACAACGGACAGCGTTCTGTGTTCAAGGGAAAGATGAACGAACCCCGCGTGTTCTTGCTCACCCGTAGTGGCTTTGCTGGCGAACAGCGATTCAGTACGGCTACTTGGAGCGGTGACATCGGTACACGCTGGGAGGACATGCGGGCACAGATGACCGCTGGTCTGAACTATGCCATGAGTGGTATCCCCTTCTGGGGTATGGATCAGGGTGGCTTCTGTGTGGAGAACCGTTATGTGGCAGCACAGCAGGAGTTCGATAAGACTGGTGTGGAGAACAGCGACCTGAAAGAATGGCGCGAGCTGCAGACACGTTGGAACCAGTTTGGCTGTTTCATCCCCTTGTATCGTGCTCATGGTCAGTGGCCGCTGCGCGAGGTATGGAACATCGCCCCCGAGAACCACCCCGCTTACCAGACCATCGTTTGGTATGACAAGCTGCGCTACCGTCTGATGCCTTATCTCTATTCTATGGCAGGCTGGGCACATTTCAAAGACTATACGTTGATGCGCGGACTGGTGATGGATTTCAACGGTGATGAGAATGTGCTGAATATTCCAGATCAGTGGATGTTCGGACCGGCTCTGATGGCTTGTCCCGTCGGCTATTACAAGGCACGCAACCGTAGTGTCTATTTCCCTGAGCAGTGTGGCTGGTATGATTTCTATACGGGTGAGTTCATTGAGGGTGGTCAGCGACTGATCGTCGATGCACCCTACGAGAGGATTCCCGTCTTTGTCCGCGAGGGAAGCATCATCCCCTTCGGACCGGAGATCCAGTATTGCGATGAGAAACCGGCAGAACTGATCAACCTCTATGTCTATGCTGGTGCCGACGCCACGTTCCAGCTCTATGAAGATGAGGGTACGAACTATAACTATGAAAAGGGGAAATATGCTACCATCGACATCAGCTATGACGATGATGCGAAGACCGTCACCTTTGGAAAGCGTTCCGGCTCTTTCAACGGCATGTTGAAAAACCGTCGCTTCAACATCGTGCTCATCACGAGAGATCAGCCTCGTGAGTTGAACCTTGAGAACCCCGTGGGGCAGATGGTACAGTACAACGGTAAGGCCATGACGGTCAATCTCCACGTGAGACTGTAAGGATAATGTATACAGGTATGACAGACTACAAAAAGATATGTGTGGTGCTGACTGCCATCCTTTGCGGACTGGCAGTACAGGCCCGCGATCGGAAAAACTTTGATGGAGGATGGGACTTTCTCCTGAATGACAAGCTGACCATCGAAGAGGTAGGGAAAGTCACAGGCTGGCGGAGACTGGATCTCCCACACGACTGGGCTATCGAAGGTGACTTCTATGCGGGGAACCCTTCGGGAGCGGGTGGGGGAGCCCTGCCCGGTGGTATCGGATGGTACAGGAAGAAGTTCACGGTCACCGGGAACGCCTGTTATTTCATTGAGTTCGATGGGGTGTATATGAACAGTACCGTCTGGCTGAACGGTCATGAGTTAGGACAGCGTCCTTACGGATACAGTTCGTTTTCTTATGACATGACACCCTATATACGTATCGGGGAGAACGAACTGGTGGTGAAGGTCGATAACAGCGATCAGCCCAACTCCCGATGGTATAGCGGCTGCGGCATCTATCGTCATGTCTGGCTCACCCAGATGGAGAAGACCCATGTGGCCCATTGGGGCACGTATGTCACTGCCACACCGAGTGCCAACTACCGTCAGGCCACTTTCCACATCGAAGCAGAGGTGGAGAATGCTGTGAAAGAGATGAAAGTTACCCACTACCTGCTGGATGCCAACGGGAAGACGGTAGGGAAGGCCGAGGCACGTCGGATCTCCTCGCAACCCTCGTCGTACACCGCTGATATCAAACTCCGACATCCCCGTCTGTGGACCCTTGAGACCCCCTATATATATAAGGTAAGGACAGAAATACGTGTTGGTAATAAAATTGTTGATGTGTATAATACCAATACGGGAGTGAGGAGTTTCCGCTTTGATTCCAAGGCGGGCTTCTCACTCAATTCGAAAAACATGAAGATCAACGGGGTGTGCGAACACCATGACTTGGGCTGCTTAGGGGCTGCCCTCAACGAGGATGCCCTGCACCGGAAACTATCCAAACTGAAGGCAATGGGTGTGAACTCCATCCGCTGCTCCCACAATCCACCGGCTCCTGAGCTGTTGAATATGTGCGACACCATGGGACTCATCGTGATGGATGAGAGCTTCGATATGTGGCGCAGGAAGAAGACACAGAACGATTATGCCCGGTTCTTTGATGAGTGGCATGAGCGTGACCTGAGCGACCTGATCAGACGTGACCGCAACCATCCCTCGATCTTGATGTGGTCGATCGGTAACGAGGTGTTGGAGCAGTGGTCATCGGCAGAGGCCGACACGCTGTCCTTGGAGCAGGCGAACCTCATTCTCAATGCAGGTCACGATGCCTCTACGTTAGCTAAGGAGGGCGAGATCAGTGTGAACTCCCTGCTTACCCGTCATCTGGCGGAGATCGTGAAACGGTATGACAAGACGCGTCCGATCACGGCTGGCTGTAATGAGCCGGATCCCAACAACCATCTCTTCAAAAGCGGCGCCATCGACATCATCGGCTTCAACTACCATCATCAGTGGGTGAAGGATGTGCCGAAGAACTTCCCCGGTAAACCGTTCATCATGAGTGAGAGTGTATCGGCGCTGCAGACACGTGGCTTCTATATGATGCCGTCAGACAGTGTCTATGTGGCACCGAAGGAGTGGTGGCTTCCCTATACCGATCCTACCTACATGTGCTCTTCCTATGACAATATGCATGCCTCGTGGAGTAGTACACATGAGGAGACATGGGATGTGGTGAAGAACAACCCGTTTGTGTGCGGTCAGTATATCTGGACAGGCTTCGACTATATCGGGGAACCTACACCTTATGGCTTCCCTGCTCGTAGCAGCTATTTCGGTATCATCGACCTGGCAGGCTTCCCCAAGGATGTCTATTATATGTATCAGAGCGAGTGGACCGACAAGCCCGTGCTCCATCTCTTCCCCCACTGGAACTGGGTTCCTGGTGACGATATCGACCTGTGGTGCTATTATAACCATGCCGATGAGGTAGAGTTGTTCATCAATGGCAAAAGTCAGGGCGTCCGGAGGAAAGGTGACCATTCTCCACTCACCACACCATATCATGTGGGTTGGCGCGTGACCTTTGATCCCGGCGAGGTAAAGGCTGTGTCGAGGAAAGGCGGGAAGGTTGTATGTGAGCAGACCATCAAGACGGCGGGTGCCCCCGATCATGTGCGCCTGTCGATCGATTATCAAGGTAAGGAAACGACTTTCATCACCGCCGAGGTGGTGGATAAAGACGGGAACCTCTGTCCGTGGGCAGACGACCTGATCTATTTCATCTATGAGGGAGATGGTAAGATATTGGGTACTGACAATGGCTGTCAGACCTCCATGGAGCGATTCACTTCGTCAGAGCGTAAGGCTTTCTTCGGGAAATGTCTTGTGGTGGCCAAAGGTAACGGCTCTATCACGGCGAAGTCGGCCACCCTCAAACCGGATGTGATACAGTTTACAGTACAATAACAAACAAAATAACGATTGCCAAGTTTATGAAGAAAATACTCTGTGCCATGATGTTGCTGTGCGGTGTGCTCACCGCCAGTGCCCAGATCCAAACCAATGCGGGTATCCAGTACCTGCAGTGCATGCCAAAGGATATGTCAACGGATTTCAGTGATCTGTCGAACACCTATTTCTTAGCCGACTCGTTAGTTCGTTTCGACACGACAAAGGGCGAAGGACTGGTGAATTGGAAACGCTACCGGATGTCACCGCGACAGGCGTTCAACCTGAACGGTTACTGGCCAGTGCGTATGCAGATGCTCGATTTCCCTGATGCGGCGTATGAGAATGATCCGGATCTGAAGATCAAGATCGATTTCGTCTCTCCCCGCACCGTTCGTGTCCGTATGCTCTCCACCCCTGTGGATCCCAAGGATAGCGATCGGGATGACGTGATGTTCTGTGATGCCTTCAAGGCAAAAGGAAAAGACTCCTCTTGGCATCCTGTACGCAATGGTAATACCGTTACCTACACCTCCGCCTATGGCAGCATCGAGTTACAGTCGTATCCTTGGCGTATCGTGATCAAGGATGCGAAAGGAAAGGTGCTTACGCAGACACGCCATATCATCGACAACGACTCCTCGCAGATCAAACTGCTGCCGTTCTCGTTCATCAAACGCGGCTCGGATAACTCACGGAGCTTCAACCCGGTGTTCACGCTGGCACCCGGGGAGCGTATCTATGGCTGCGGCGAATCGTTCACTTCCTTGAATAAGGTAGGACAGAAGGTGCACCTCTCCGTGACCGATCCCCAAGGACCGGAGAGCGACGGCCAGTACAAGCCCGTGCCGTTCTTTTTCTCCAACCGCGGCTATGGCATCTTCATGCACACCTCGGCACCTGTCACTTGTGATTTCGGACAGAGCTATATCGGTGCCGACCGTTTGTTCATGGCCGATGAAAAGATGGACTTCTTCATCTTCTTCGGGGAGCCGAAGGATATCCTTGATGAATATACCGACATCACGGGAAAGAGTCCGATGCTCCCCCTCTGGAGCTTCGGTACCTGGATGAGTCGTATTACCTATTTCTCACAGAAGGAAGGACTGGAGATTGCACATCAGCTGCGTAGTCACCGCATACCTTGTGACGTGATCCACTTCGATACGGGATGGTTCGGCGTGGATTGGCAGTGTGACTACCAGTTTGCGAAGGATCGTTTCGAGAATCCTGAGAAAATGCTTCGTCAACTGGCAAAAGATGGCTTCCATACCTGCTTGTGGCAGTTGCCCTATTTCACACCGAAGAACCGTTTCTTCCCCGAGATCATCGAACAGGGACTGCATGTCAGGAACGCCGATGGTGGCATGCCTGTGGAAGATGCTATCCTCGACTTCTCCAACCCCGCGACGGTGAACTGGTATCAGCAGAAGATACTCGGATTGCTCCGGCAGGGGGTCTCTACCATCAAATGTGACTTCGGTGAGGCGGCACCCTATAATGGCTTCTATCACAGTGGCAAAGGTGGACTCTACGAGCATAACCTCTATCCGTTGCGGTATAACAAAGCCCTTTGGGAGGCGGTGGAACAGCAGTATCCTGGTAACGGCATTATCTGGGCACGCTCTGCCTGGGCCGGTTCTCAGCGGTATGCCCTTCACTGGGGCGGTGATGCAGCTACCACCAATACGGGCATGTTGGGTGATCTGCGCGGTGGCTTGTCGTTTGGCTTGAGCGGCTTCTCTTTCTGGAGTCATGACATGGGGGGCTTCGTGACAGCATCTCCCGAGGATATCTACCGTCGGTGGCTGCCCTTCGGATTCCTAAGTAGTCATACCCGTGCCCATGGTGCTCCGCCTACGGAGCCTTGGCTCATCAGTGAAAGTTTCACCGATGCCTTCCGCCGTTGTGCCGAAATGAAGTATCAGCTGATGCCATACGTCTATGCACAAGCCAAGGATTGCTCCGAGAAGGGACTGCCCATGGTACGTGCCCTCTTGGTGGAATTCCCTCACGATCCTGGAGCCTGGCTGGTAGAGGATGAGTATATGTTCGGCAGTCAGATCCTGGTGGCTCCGCTGTTGGAGAGTGGAAACAGCCGGACGGTCTATCTGCCCAAGGGAAAGTGGATCGACTACCAGACGGGGAAGATCTATGAGGGTGGCTATCAGGAGATAGAGGCTGGTGAGATACCCTGCATCATCTTAGTGCGCGACGGTTCACTGATTCCTCATGTGCCCGTTGCCCAGCGTACCGATCAGATCGATTGGGACAAGATTGAGTGGAAAGCTTATCAGGCAGATGCCAAGGAATGCCGTGGCCTTCTGTATAAGCCGGGGGATGAGAGGTTGCAGGAAAAAGTGCAGTAGTGTTGTTGTGTTTTCTTTGTGTAAAGAAACAAACATTTCTTTGTCAAAGAAACAAACCTCATTCCTCTTTTCTTTGGCTCAAAGAAAAGTTCATTCTTCATTCTTTCTTTGATGCAAAGAAAACTTCTCTGTCACTCTTTTCTTTGGCGCAAAGAAAAGAGACAAAAGAAACATCCACCTCCTCTAAATCTCCCCCTATATGGGGAGACTTAGCCGCTCCTACCCGTCGCTCTTTCACTAAGGTACCTCAGGGCATCAAAGCCCTGAGGTGCTTTTTTGTCGGCTGGCGCATAGCTCCTTAATTGTGACACTTGTCTAGTGTCAAATTTCAATTATCAAATATCAATCAAAAGGAGCGACTTGGCTTTAGTCGGCTTACACCTGTACATTGGGACGAGAAGTTTTCCGCATGGCACTCCCCTCCCTTGTAGGGGAGGGGCAGGGGTGGGGTCAGTAACTTGACACAAACGAATATATACAGACCCCACCCCACTCTTCGAGCACCCCTCCCCTTGATGGGAGGGGAGGGGCTGCGCGATAGCTCTCAATAACAAGAGTTACTTTTTCATGCGGACTCAACCCCTCACTACTTTACACTATCCCATTTCCTCCTTTCAATGATCTCTTTTCAATGATTATCTTTTCTAATATAACCTTATCTATCGCCATGCGTAAGCCGACAAAAAACAAGCTGCCCCTTTGATGGGGCGAGCTTACCTTTGTTCAAAGTTCATAGTTCAAAGTTCATAGTTCATAGTTCAAAGTACAATGATCAGCGTTCATTGCGTAAGCCGACAAAATATCAAGCCGCCCCTTTGATGGGGCGAGCTTACCTTAATGAAAGAGCGACGGGAGGAGCGGTTGAGCCTTCCCATATAGGGGAAGGACGGGTTGGGGTGGATGTTTCTTTTGTCTCTTTTCTTTGCGGCAAAGAAAAGAGGGGATAATAGGTTTCTTTACTCAAAGAAAAGGACGTTATTCGAGAAGATGCTCGGATAAAATCTTGATGCCTATAGCGATTAAGATCAGTCCACCCAACAACTCGGGTTTCAGTCGGCGACGGATGGCATGACCTAAGCGGATGCCTAATTCATGACCGAGAAGTCCGAAGAAAAATGAGACCATACCGATGATGACGAGGGGAGCGGTGAGATCGCTGATGCGCTTATAACCCATGCACGACAGGGAGACACCCACGGCAAGGGCGTCGATGCTCGTTGCCACAGCAAGGGTAAGCTGCGTAAGCAGTAGGGTGGGGTTGAAGTGATGTTCTTCCTCTTTAGAGAAAGCCTCGCGAATCATGTTGATACCTAAGAAAACGAGTAGGGCGAAGGCGATCCAATGGTCGTAAGCCTCTATCTGTTCGGTGAAGTGGGAGATACCGAACCATCCGATCAAGGGCATCATCGCCTGGAAGAGTCCGAAGAGGAAACTGATCCTCAGGATCACGCCCCATATCCTGCGTTGCAGGATCACCCCGCTCACGATAGATACCGTGAAGCAGTCCATGGCCAAAGCCACTGCCAGCACCCATAGTTCAATATCATTCATCATGATGTTTTCAATCAATTGGATGGCGCGAAGGTACGAAAAATCTGGGAGATAACCAAATTAAATGTTGTAGGAAAAGTGCAAGACTGTTGCACGAAGTGTGCAAGACCTTTGCACTAAGTATGCAGACCCTTTGCACAAGTTGTGCAAAGGCTCTGCACAATCTGTGCAGAACCGTTGCTCATATTATGCACAACTTGTGCAGATTTGTTACTCATATTTTGCACAACTTGTGCAGATTTGTTGTTCGTATTGTGCACAAACTTACAGTACAAATACACCAGCAGCTATATGCCTCTTGATGGGAGCATATAGCTGCTGATGGTATAGACGGGCTCTTGTGAAGAGGAGTTTACATAGTCAATTACTTAATCACGACCTTGAACTTCGTTCGAACTCGTTCACGCTCGGAAGTGTAAGTAAACTTTCACTTCTCTCACTTAATCACGACCTTCTGTCTGTTCATGATATACACACCCTTTGCCTTCGGTTTGCTGTTGAGCTTCTTACCATCCAACGAATACCACTGTTTTGTACCGCTTTGGACTCCTACTCCATCCAGACCGGTAACAATGCCGTTTCCAAGGATGGTGATGGTTGACTCCTGTAAGTCAGTGCTATGACTAACTGCATTCACATCAGAGATAGCGATGTTCTTCAGCAGCAATGGGTATTCACCAGCATTGAGGTCCGGATCAACATGGATGGTTACCAATGCCACCTCACCATCATTGCCGTTGATGGAAGAACCATTGGTGGAAGCTGCCAGCACGCGCAGAGAGCCATCCTGCTGAATCACTGCATCGAAGCTGTTGGTCTTCCGTGAGTTGGTACGTTCTGTACTCAGACTAACCTCGGCAAATCCATCCGCATCCGTTACAAATGTCATACCATCTGGCAGATAGAGATCGAATTCAAAGCCTTCAGCCTCAACAGCATTCTTCATCTTTACCGACAAGGTGACTTCCGATTTCCCCTGAACACTAACTGGTTCAATATAGATGTAGTTCTCATTGGCAGGAGTTCCACTCAGCATCATATACGGTCTTGCCCCTGCGGTATTTGTTGGCTTCGTCACAGAGCCATATAAGATAAGGTGTGCGATAGCGGTGAGGTCGCCCACATCAATCTTGTTGTCCGTATTGGCATCAGCAGCCTTCTGGTGGAACTTCTCTGGCGTGCGGTTCAACAGGTGGTGTGCTGTTGCGGTGAAGTCAGCCACATCTACCTTCTTGTCAATGTTTGCATCACCAATAGTATAGGTATTTACCTTGATGGTGCTTGTCGTTATCGGTGAGGAATGGCTCGTTGCGTTCTCGTCAGAGATGGCGATGTTCTTAAAGCATACTGTATAATCACCTTCAATCATATCATCGGCTAAGGCCACTTTCACCAGAACAACTTCACCATCATTACCGCTAATGGCAGAGCCGTTGGTGGAAGCAGCAAGTACACGCAATGAGCCGTCTGCATTGAATACCGCATCGAAGCTGTTGGTCTTACGAGCCGTTGTACGTTCTGTGCTCAGCGTCACCTCAGGGAATCCATCCTCATCCTCCACCACTGTAATACCTTCAGGCAAATACATATCGAACTCGAAGCCTTCTGCCACCACCTCGTTCTTCATTTTCACGGAAAGCACAGCCTCTGTACCGCTTAGCACCTCCATATCGTCCATATAGACGGTGTTGTCGGGAACTTCTTGTTCTGTGTCTGGATCAACAGAACCACCCCCCGATCCTTCTGCTTTTACTGTGATAATCGTCCACACTTTTAAAGTGTTCGGATTACCAGATCTTAGGTGATTGAGCGAACTGTTCGGTCCGTGTCCCCATGCGTACTGAATGTAGATAGGAACAAAGAGGTGGAAGTCTTGAGTATTTCCATTACTGGTATATTCAATACGAGTCTGAGGGGCAGTTTTGTATTGTTTGCTACCAACTCTCACACCGTCGTATTGAGCAATAGGAGTTACTTTCAGATAATTCTCATTCAGAGAAGTTATTTCACCAACTTTGTTCAGAGTAGCCTTGAATTTGGCGAAGATCTGCGACATCTTATTACCGTAACTCAGCTCTGCGTCAACAGCATCACGAACAGACTTCTCTGCTGCATGATCGGTATAAATCTCATCGTACTTTGTACTAATTGCATAGATGTTATAAAAGTCCCAACCGATCTGACCATTTATATAGTTACTATCTCCATTGAGGTCTCGATCCAGTGTCAAGGTGTAATCACGCCAGTCTTTGGCAGTCAATAAATCTGTGGGCATGATATAATACTTCTCATTGCTCTTGGCTATGAATGATGACTTCTTAGCCCATGCATTGACAGGACGGAGGAATTTTACATTGAAATTACTGTTGTTCAACAAGAGTTGGTAGCCAGGGTCACTGGTCACAACCTTCAGGTAGGCAGTGAACGTCTGGCGATTGTTAGTCTCACCGCCAGAATTAGCAAGATAGAACGGATCAGATTCGTCCTCGTTAGCAAGATTTCTGCCATCCTGATCGTAACGACCTGAATAGTTTAGGATGTCGTTCGCACAGTCAATATCTTTCATACGGATGTACGGCTGACCATCTTTCTCGATAATCTCAACGATCTTACAGCCATGCTCATCGGTGATAGCTTTGTGATCCGAACTAATTGTCAAAGTATATACGTGGCCAGATATTCCCCCTACTTTCCAACAACCATTCACATGACCGAATTCTGCATTTTGTCCTTTAACTGGCAACGTAAATTCAAAGCTGATATTCTTGTTGTTCGTGTAGTCATATTTTGAAAACCTGTTCCTGTTACTGTTGATACTGATACAGCCATTAATGAAGTTATCGAAGAGTGGACGCTCAAATTCGAATGTCGGAGTACCGGCTGTACCAGTTTCAAGCATCGCTAAGGATGTCTCTGCTGGTGTAAAAACGCTCTCATGAATATCGATAGCAGTACCATCTGCTTCAGAACCGTGTCTGTAACTATTTAACTGATACCATCGAGACAAATCTTTCCTCGCAACCTCACCGTATGCAAAATGAACCTGAGAACCAGCAATTGACAATGTAACATAGATGGCATCTCTGTTTGGATCATCAGAATTCTTCTTCATAAAACGTACAGTTGTGGTAAGGGCGTTCGTCTCATTACCATTACCATGATTCACTAACAATGCGTCACGGGCAGCTGTTCCGGTTTTACCTGTGATTGTTTCAACAATGCGTTGGTAATCATTTCCAATGACCCAATTAATCACGTTGGTTTGTTTATCCTTCGGGTCATCTATTGTAGATTTCGTATAATAAACGTCACCTACAGGATCTCCTTCTTGTACAAACGAATCTCCTGACTTTATGAAACGTTTGGCTTTTTTACCATCTGAAAGAACATCGATTTCGAATTCTTCTTCAAACTGTTTCTTGCTATAACCATTCTCACCAAGCTTTGAAAGGAGCTCCTCCATCTGTGACCATTTAAGACCGCCTTCTGAGGTACTGTTCATCCAGTAATCATCATCTATAGGATAATGACTCGTGAGTATTCCACTGTGATGCGAAACAGGCTGAGTGTCATCATCAGTGATGACCAATTTGATATACCCCACATAGAGTACATTGTTACTTGGATCAACAATTTCAACCTTAATTAATGGTTCACGTCCAATCGTCTCCCTTGTTGCAACTTTATCCATAATGGTAGAGAAACTTGTCCCATTCTTATCGTATGCAACGGAACGTGGAGTCAGAACCACCTGGTCATAGCCGAAGTCTGCGGCAGCATTCTTCTGAGCGTCAATAGTGATGTGGCGAGACTCACCTGTAGCGTGATTGCCGTCTTCATAATCAACAACAGAGAACTCATACCTCAATCCTAAACTCTTAAAGGTTGTCGCATCCATCACTTGACTGTGTTCTGTCCATTTTGACTTTTTACCTATATAGGTAACGTGTGTTTCAATAAATGGCAGGATATCTAAAGATTTATTATATGGAATAGAATGCGTGAATTGCGCACTAATAGCTTGTTCAGCATACTTGTACATCGTACCTGCATTATCATTTCTCTTGGATGGCCAATTCTCATCTGTGGTCAAACAATCCAACACTTTGCTCTCTGGCTTGTTGTCCACAATACCATTAATGAGTAAAAATGCGTGAATGACGGAGGCTTTTTCAGATATAATGGTAGGCTCGCCTTCTTTCGTTAGCTGAAGAGATATGAAATTAACAGAATCTTTATAAGTCTCTTCATCAACTCTGTCGAAATAGTACCATAGATCTTCTACGTATTTCCCCCAGTCAGATAACTTGAAAGGAACTTTCAGCACACCACCTTCCACATTGTATTTACTACCATCGTGGTCAATAGGACTGGCAAAATTATCAGCCATGCTATTCTCATAACCTGTATTCTTCATTTCTATCTTTCCTGTAGCAATCTTTGTTGATGTACTAAAGTCTATAGTATAGCCGTTCGGCGAGAAAGAGGCAGGGCTCACTTGGTAAGTTGCTGTAACAGCTGGTACGATCTTAGCGGTTTTTAAGGCTGCAAATTTTGAAATAAAGTCACGATAGAGAGGCAGCATGGTTCCTTCAATAGGTTCACCTGGATATTCGTAACCACTCATGGTAGCAGGATCCCACTGCAAAGCGGGGAAAGTCGCTATAGGAGCATTCCCACCATCATCGAAGCGCCAGCCAAGACCTTCCAGTTTCTTACCCTTATTATCAATATAGTAATAAGCCTCTTTCTTAGAGTTAACATCTTTAGCATAGATTACCGGCTGATAATATAGAGCTGGAACTTCAAAAGATTGTAATCCATTTTCAAATATAGGTGTCAAAGTGATCGTATTATCGATGGCTGGTTCTGCCCCAATCATTGCCTGTTGACTACTATTATAGCCACCTGATGACCCACCAGTACCTTGGTCTTGTGGAGTGAGGTCGGACAGAAGGAAATAGGTGTCGCAATAGCCGCCCCATCCCCAGTTGATATGATAGTAACCATCGCTGTCATAGCCATCGCATACAAAGGCATGACCACCACCTGATGAGGTTACACCACTATAGAAAACAGGACGATGGTTTGAAAGTTCATTGTAGATCAGGTTATCCCAACTATCATTTGTATAGTTATCACGGCTTACCAACTGAGTGTTGTCACTATAACCAAAATATGTTTTCAATGCTTCGGGCACATCTTCAGAATAAGCACCCGACCCACCATTCTCACCATTGGCATAGTTCATGGATACCGATGCACCGCAATAGAACATCAAGTCAGCAACAGCCTTCTTCTGGGTTGCAGTTTCAGAGCCAGTATAGTTGTTGAGCATATTATTCCAATCGATGACGGAACCAGCGGGAACGGCCTCTACAGAGATCTGCTGTGCTCCTGCTTCGGAGTTCCATTTTGACCTACATGTATAGGCTGGAATAGTAGCGGCTATCTGACTGACAGAACGGTTTCGATGGTAATACATAACCTGTGCCATGGCTGTTGCCACACACCCCGTAACGCTCTTCCCGTAGGAAAAGAAGTCGGGACAGCTCTGGTTGTAGGGATCTGTTTGGTTCCATGTGGTTGTCATCAAAGGCGATATGGCCGCATGGGTGGAAGTGATGGGAGCACTGCCTGTGAGACCTTGTTCCTGAATAGAACGAATCTGCTTGTCATAACTATCCAACCAGGCTTTCAGGTTAGCAGGCATTGCTTCAAGGAGAACGGTTCCCTTACTGGCATAGCCTAAGATGGCTGGAACCTGATCATCGGCTGATGCAATGACAAAACCTTCGTTATTCCCAACGTTGAACACAAAGTAGTTCTTTGAGGTGGTGCCCTTTGACGAAATGTCGTGCAAAGCCGACTTTGCCACCGTTTTCCCTTTCTTCTTCAGGAAATCCATTACATTCTGCTGAGCCTGCTGGGATGTGATGGGAGAAGCAAATGCCGTTCCAAGTGGAATGACACTGCTCAGGATCCAAAGGAGCAGCATGGTGAAGGTGATTCTCTGTTTCATAATCTTGAGTTTTGGTTGACTAAGATACGCCTATAGACACCCGGATTCGGCAGAAAAAGTCTCGGTTATAAAACGCGAAAGACGTGGGAGTCTCTACTTTTAGCTTATCCCACTGTCGGGCTCTCGCATTGCCTTGCATCAGGATAAGCAACTCGAGTTAGCCCACGCCATGATACATTATACAGATTGTCCAAAATTAAATGAACAGGGTATAATACACCTAACGCGGACGTTTCGGTTGCGCTTCTTCCGATGCTTGAATTTGCGAGATTCGACAGTAGAAGATAACGTTCGTAAACGTCCTATTCCAACGAAAATACGACCAGTCAGCCTATTAGGTCAACTGATACGATGCAAAAATAATGAATAATCCTGTAACAGCCAAAGAAATCTGAAGAAAAGTGAAGCAAAAGGTCTCCTAATGATTGGTTGGATGATCTGTTTGCGCACCCAAGGATTTGTTTGATTCTGAATTAGATTTTGTTGGATTTGCTTTTCCCCGTAGGCAGCGACCGTTGGTTCTCGCCACAGGCGACAAAGAATTCGTCAAATTTGTCTAATTCGTAGAGAAGAAAACGAACACGGATGGCACGGATCAAACGGATAAAAAAGGACGAAACGGGTCTCCGTCTCGTCCTTATGGTAATAAATTCTTGTATTCACTCATCGTTCATATCCTTATCCAGTTGTCCTTCCCACAGATAGTGCTTAGTTTCTTTTACCAGCACACCACTGAGGAAGAGTAGGGAGAGGAGGTTGGGGATGGCCATGAGGGCATTCATGCAGTCGGCGAGGTTCCATACCACTGCGAGGTTCATCACGGCACCAAAGAAGATAGCGAGGATATATAGGATACGGTAGATATTCTTAGCCTGGAACTTTGATTCTGGCGATTGCTTCCCTAAGTTCCCTAAATACTCCACAGCACGTTCGCCATAGAGTTCCCACCCCAGAATGGTAGAGAAGGCGAAGGTGAGCAGTCCGAAGGTGAGTAGGGGCGCACCAATATAGGGTATCTTACTGAATGCCACCTTGGTGAGGGTGGCTCCGTTCTCGTACGAGATATCGGGATAGGCGATGACACTGCTCACGATGACCAGTCCGGTAAGGGCACAGATCACCACGGTGTCCCAGAAGGTACCGCTGGATGACACCAAAGCCTGACGTACTGGGTTGCGCGTCTGTGCTGCTGCCGCTACGATGGGCGCACTACCCATACCCGACTCGTTGGAGAACAGACCGCGGGCAATACCGAAGCGGGCGGCCATCATCACCGTGCTCCCTGCAAAGCCGCCACCAGCTGCCTGTGGGGAGAAAGCCGATTCGGAGATGAGTTTCAAGGCTGGCCATACATATTCACCGTTCATGAAGAGGATGATGATGCAGCCGATGACATAGAAGAAAGCCATGAAAGGAACGAGCATGGTGCATACCCGGGCAATACTCTTGATGCCGCCTAACACCACGGCACCTGTGAGGAGCATGATGACAATGCCAGTGATATAGGGAGAGATATGGTAGGTCTCGTTGGTAAGAGTGGCAATGGCGTTGGCCTGTACGGTGTTACCGATGCCGAAGGAAGCGATGGCAGTGAACAGGGCGAAGAGGATGGCCATGCCTTTCCATCCCAAACCGCGCTCCAAGGCGTACATCGGACCGCCTAACATCCTTCCGTCGGCGGTCTTTTCACGGTATTTCACGGCTAACAGACCTTCGGCATACTTCGTGGAGACGCCAAACAGACCGGTAAGCCAGCACCAGAGGACGGCACCGGGACCACCCAGGGCCACAGCGGTAGCTACGCCCACGATGTTACCTGTACCGATGGTGGCGGCGAGGGCGGTGGCTAAGGCCCCGAACTGCGACACGTCACCTTTCGATCCCTTGTCTTTCTTGATGCTCAGCCGAATGGCAGTCCATAAGTAACGCTGCGGGAATTTCAATCGGATCGTTAAGAACAGGTGCGTTCCCAACAATAAAATGATCATTGGCCAGCCCCATAAGATAGATGAAAGATGAGAGAGGAGAGATGAAAGATATTCCATAATGCTACTCATATTATAGCCCATTTTGTTTTGTTGTTTTAATTGTTGCGGTAATGATTCTTTTAATTTCTTCGTTGTCGTTCGTCATTGACTGATACTGTTGCTGATCAATATAATTGGAACGGTATAATATGTTCAGCCAATATTGAGTTTCATGGTTTTCTTTTAGAGAGATAGACAATTTACTTACGAAGTCCTTTCTGCTTTGAGCATCTAATGCTTCGCAGATGTTTGCTCCGATACTTGTCCCACTCCTAAGTATTTGCTTAGACAAAGTGTTCTCGTTCTTTGTATTTTGTAGATATTTGCAGCAGTTAACAATCCTAACTGCAAAATCTTCTCCTTTTTGCTTTAAAATGCTGTTATTCGCCATGCCTTATATCTCTCATCTTTCATCTCTCATCTTTCATCTCTCATTCTTACCTTAATATTCTCATGTCCCATGGATCGCATCATCTGATAGAATTGGCGGGTTGCATTCTGCTCCGCACTGGCAATGTTCTCTTTAGTCATGCAGCGATCCTTCATCTTGTGGTATGCGCGTTGATACATCGCCTCACGGTCGGCATCGGTCCATTTGCCCGACTCGTAGAACGACTGGGTGCGGGCTTCGTCGATGAACTTCTCGTCAAGGAGCTTGATGGGGGGTAGGGTAACCATGATGGAGTCTTTCTCCTTCTCAATCCAGTTTTCCTGTACATCATTCATGTCGATGCCTAAGCGGAGTGTACCGTAATAGATACGGATGAGCTGGTCGTCGGTGAAGAAACCGTTGCGGATGGTATCGATCATCTCCTCGTCGGCGATGGCGAGGAACTCCCATTGCCCGATGTCTTTCATCGACTTGATCTGTGTGGGGGTGACACCGATGCGTTGGTCAATCTCGACATTGGCGTTGGCATCAGTCACAGTATGGAACAGATAGTAGGTGACACCTAAAGCAATAGCCACCAGGGCAAGGATGGCAATGACGGTCCACTTGCTGGCTTTGCCGATCATCTCGAACAAGGCTGTGAGCACATCCTCAATGCCTTTGGTGATCTCCTCCTGAGTGGTGTCGGCAGTCTGTTTGGACTTCTTGGTCTTATGTACCGACTTCTTCGGCATTGTGGTCTTCCTCTTTTTGGTTGTAGAAGGGGTGGTATCTGGCTTGGTCATCGTGCGAAAGTTTTTGAGTCAAACAATTTGGGGAGGTCTCTTAAAGTGAACTCCTTGCGGAACGTAATCGTGATGTTCTCCTCGGCATAGCCCATAGCCACGATCATGGGGACGAGGGTCTTGGTGGCACTGGCCTGAGCCATCGGGAGAATACCCATGCGGGGAATGTCGTTCACGATGGCAGCCCGTCCTTGATTCTCATAGCTGGCCATCTCGGCATCGGAGAAGTTGGAACGGAGAATCGATACCTGTTTCTTGATCTCGGCATGGTTGATCTTGCTGCTGGTGAGCTCCACCACGGGATCGGGGAGAATGATCTCGATCTTGTCACCATGGCGTTTGACATTCTTTTTGGTGAATTGACTGAAGTCGATGGATGCTTTCAATGTGGCATCCATGGGAATGGCAATCTTCCGCTGTCCTACCGGCAGGGTGATATTGAACTCTTTCTGCAGGAAGGAGCCCTTGAGCTTCATCTGGTCATCGTGGGTCACGATCTTATGGACGTGATATTCAGCGGTATAGAGCTTGGCACATTTCTGTATCTGCATCACCATCATGGGGATGGTGTCGATGGGCTCTGGCTCTGGTACTGTAGGTTTGTTGTCACCGCAGGATGCCATGAGGAGCAGGGAGAGTAGGGCAAACCATATTGTTTGTTTCATGATGCGTTCTATTATCTTTCTATATCACTATAGTTATTAACATATCTGCTTTCGCATAAACGAAAAGTTTGTTGCAAAGGTAGTAAATTTTCGGCATTCATCACAATTTTCTTTCAAAATGTTAGTTAATATAAGAAACAATGATAGTAATGAAGATAAAACATCGTTTGGAACTGGCAGCCTCCTTGATAGTGGCCTGCCTGATGATGTCGTGTGCGGAAAAGAAACAGTCGAATGTGATCATCGCACCAAAACCAGTGGAACATAAACCTGCAGCACCTGTCAGAATGAGTGAGTTCAAACAGACGGATGAGGTGAAATGGCTGGAAAAGACTTATAAGGTAGAGGTGCACCGTTTCGTGGCCGACAGTTTACCGAAGGTGAAGGATGAGCAGGGGAATGAGTACTATGATAATATGGTAAGGGTGCGCGTGCTTCGTGCCGACGGATCGGAGTTTTTCAACCGTGTGTTCTCCAAGAAGAGCTTCGCCGATTATGTGGATGCGAATACCCGTGAGCATGGTGTGTTGTTGGGACTCGTACTCGACAGGGCCGAGGGGGATAACCTGTTTTTCGGTTCCAGTGTGGGATCACCCGATAAACTGAGTGATGAGTATATCCCTTTGATCGTCACCGTTTCCCGTATGGGGGAGGTGAGTGTCAAGAGGGATACGCAAATAGATTCGGCATTGCCGGAAGAGGAAGAAATTTAACAGGGAAGTGAGAGGTGAGAAGTGAGAGGTGAGAAGTGAGAGGTATGATTACACCCTGGAACAAGCACTAAAGCCAATTCTTGAAAGTAATCATACCTCTCACTTCTCACCTCTCAGTTCTCACCTCTCAGTTAATGAAGAGCCTACGCTCTTCTCAGTGCTTTTTGGCTCTCCTCAAAGCTTCTGGGACAATTACCGAGGAAGATGGCATTGATCAGGATGTTGGCCGCTATCTCTTCATCGGAGAGGTCAACATACTTGTCGCGTTTCACCTCTTTCCCTGCCAACACATCCCATGAGGTCTTGAACGTGGAGTCTTGGGCTCCAAAGTAGGTATCGTGCGACTCGCTGTCTTCAATTACCATATAACGCACGTTCTTGTTGCTGGGCGTGACACGGATATTCTGCAGGATGTCGAAGGCCTCCTGGAACTCACGCTTGTGGCGTTTGGCATTGGGATACATATTGGCAACTGTGGGAAAGAGATCCTCAAACTCAAAGGTCTCTAATAAATCTTTTACTTTCATCTCTTATTCTTCTTTACGAATTAGATTGTACTCTACGAATTGTTTTCGTTCTTTACGGGTTAGATGGTTCTCTACGAATTAGACTAATTAGACGAATTCACCTCATTTGTCTTTCATCTCTCATCTTTCATCTTTCATCTCTCATCTCTCATCTATTACCAGCTCCACCGGACAGTGGTCGCTGCCATAGATCTCTGTATGGATCTTGGCATCTTTCATCTTTTCAGCGATGCGGTTCGATACAACAAAGTAATCGATGCGCCACCCTGTATTCTTTTCACGAGCTTTGAAACGGTAGCTCCACCAAGAGTAGATATTCTCCTGATGGGGGTAGAAGTAGCGGAAAGAGTCGGTGAAGCCGTTGGCTAACAGAGTAGAGAACTTAGCACGTTCCTCATCGGTGAAGCCGGCATTCTTATGATTCGTCTTCGGGTTTTTCAAGTCAATCTCCTGATGGGCCACATTGAGGTCACCACAGAAGATAACGGGCTTTTGGGCATCTAACTTCTTGATATAGTTCAGGAAATCGTCCTCCCATCGCATACGGTAGTCAAGACGTTTCAGTCCGTCTTGTGAGTTCGGTGTATAGACAGTGACGAGGAAGAAATCTTGCATTTCCAATGTGATGACACGCCCTTCATGATCATGTTCTTCAACACCGATGCCGTAACTGACGTTTAAAGGCTGATGCTTGGTGAAGATGGCGGTGCCGCTATACCCTTTCTTCTCGGCATAGTTCCAATAAGAGGTGTAGCCCTCGAACTGCAAATCCAACTGACCAGCCTGCATCTTTGTTTCCTGCAGACAGAAGATGTCGGCATCAATGGCCTTGAAGGTCTCACTGAACCCCTTTCCCTCACAGGCACGCAGCCCGTTCACGTTCCAACTGATAAGTTTCATATTCTGGTGATGTTTTTGCAAAGATACGGATAAGCAAGCAAAATGCAAAAGATTTGATTGTTTTTTTGCATTTAAATAGAGATAAACAAAAGAGGGTATGCCGAAACATACCCTCTTGCTATGATTGGGTCCTCTTAGAACTTCGCCATTTTAATAGCTACTACAGCACACTCGTCACCTTTGTTCCCTAACCGGCCACCGGCGCGATCCTTCGCTTGTTGCAGGTCGTTGGTGGTAAGAAGTCCATAGACTACGGGAATCTCACTGGTAACATTCAGATGGGCGATGCCTTGTGTCACTCCCTGACAGATATAATCGAAATGAGGAGTCTCACCGCGGATCACACTGCCTAAGATAATGATGGCATCGTAACCGCCGTTGAGTGTCATCTGATGTGCACCGTAGATCAACTCGAAAGAGCCAGGAACGGTCTTTACATGGATATTCTCCGGCAGGGCTCCGTGTTTCTCCAACGTGCTGACGGCACCATCAAGCAAGGCACCAGTAATCTCTGGATTCCATTCGGCTACCACAATGCCAAAACACATGTTACTGGCATCAGGCACCTTTTCCATGTTGTATTCCGAAAGGTTCTTAGTAGCCATTATTGAGCGCTTGCACGTTCGATATACTTGTCAATCTCCTGAGAGATCGGAGAGTTCACGTACTTCTTCTTGATGTCCTGATAGATCTTCAGAGCCTCGGCTTTATTATTCTGACTCTCCAACAGGGTAGCGGCCTGCAACAGGAAAGTGGGTGCCAGACTGTTGTTAGTGTTCTCGAGAGCCTGACTGTCAGCCATCTTTGCAGCTTTCTTCAGATTGGCAACAGCCTTGTCGATCTCTTTCACATGGGCGTATGCGTTACCTAACGCTGCTACGGCAGCAGGACTTACCATCTCATCATCGGCAGGAGAATATTTGTCGAGGAAGTTCACGGCCTCTTGCCATTTGCCTAAGTTCGCATAGCACAGACCTGCATAGAGATTGGCCAGGTTGCCAGCAGCGGTGCTGCTGTAGTCGGAGGCAATCTTTGCGAAACCAGCGAAAGCAGCTCCATCGCCATTAAGAGCTTTGTCGAACTGTTGGTTGTTAAACAGATCCTGACCTTTGGCCAGTTCAGTACTTGCTTCAGCCTCACGAGGAGCCTTCACGAAGTTGTTGTAGAGGATGATACCTGCGATAATCACCACTAAGGCGATGACCGCGTACATGATGGTCTTCTTGTTCTTCAACAGGAATTCCTCACCTTTGTTGATTGTCTCAACATTCTGTTCTTTCACGTTTACGTTTGCCATTTATTGAATTGTTTTTATTGACTTCTGTTATACCGCTGGGCGGTTTAATCATTTGGGTTGCAAAATTACAGAATTTATTCCACTTATTGAAATTTATTGCTGTTTTTTTTCGTTCTGCACTCTTTTTTTCATAACTTTGAATAAGTTACAATGCACTCGGCATAAAAAACAAACGAGTTCGTTTTGTTCTTCGCTCGACTTTTCGTAACTTTGCACACCAATGATACTGAATAGGATATCCATCGTCAACTACAAGAACATCAAGGAGGCAGGTTTGTCCCTGTCGCCGAAGATGAATTGTTTTATCGGTCCGAACGGTGCCGGTAAGACAAATATGTTGGACGCAGTATATTACCTGTCGTTTTGCCGGAGTGCTTACAACAGCATCGACTCACAAGTAATTTTTCATGATGAGCCTTTCTTTGTGTTGGAAGGGTCTTATCAAGATGAAACGGGAAACAAAGAGGAGATCTACTGTGGAATGAAACGGGGCACGAAAAAACATTTTAAACGGAATAAGAAGGAATATAAACGGCTGTCGCAGCATATCGGACTGATTCCCTTGGTCTTTGTGTCTCCCGCTGACACTTATCTGGTGGACGGTGGCAGCGAAGAACGGCGACGTCTGATGGATGTGGTCATCTCACAATATGACAATAATTATATCGAGGCACTGAACCGATATAACAAAGCTTTACAGCAGCGTAATACTTTATTGAAAATGGAGGAGGAACCCGACTGGGAACTGATGCGTATCTGGGAGGAGCAGATGGCTGCAGAAGGAGAGGTGGTCTTTCAGAAACGCGATGCCTTTGTCCGTGAACTGCTTCCAGTATTCCAGCAGATCTATCAGGATATCTCTGGAGACAAGGAAACGGTGTCTCTTCAATATGTCTCCCATTGTCAGCGGGGACCATTGTTGGAGGTGATCCAGCGTGATCGGATGAAGGATCGTGCGGTGGGCTATTCTTTGCATGGCATTCATCGTGATGACCTGGAGATGCTTCTTGGGGGCTACCCTATGCGACGTGAGGGTAGTCAAGGACAGCTGAAGACTTTCGTGATAGCCATGAAACTGGCACAGTTCCGCTTCCTGAAGCGTACCTGTAGCAAGACGACTCCTCTGCTCTTACTTGACGACATCTTCGACAAGTTAGATGCGCAACGGGTGGAACGTATTGTGCAGCTGGTGGCCAGCGAAGAGTATGGACAGATTTTCATCACCGATACCAACCGGGAACATCTTGACAGGATCCTTCATGAGAACAGTTTTGACTATAAACTGTTTTCAGTAGCTGATGGTGTGGTGACGCAACGTGTAGAGGAAGGAGAGGGGAGCGATGTTTAAACGTGATGTGCACAAGATCAATGATTTGGTGAATCTATTCTTGCGACAGAATGGATTGGAGATGCCCTTGTTACAAAAACGACTGATAGATGCGTGGGGAAAGGTGGCGGGAAAAGTGATTGACCGTTATACAGAAGAGAAGTATATCAGTCACCAAGTGCTGTTTGTCAAAATATCACGTCCTGCTCTCAGATCGGATCTTTCCATGATGCGTACGGAACTGGTGAACCGACTCAACCAGGAGGTGGGTGCCCGGATTATTATTGATATCCGGTTTTATTAGAGCACCTCGTCCATCTTGATATCGTTTTCTTCTGCTGGGATGCCTGGCAATTTCTGGAAATCGAAACATACACCTATTTTATATATAGTAGGCCTCTCTGACAGGAAACGGTCGTAGTAACCCTTGCCACGTCCCAGACGGTTGCAGCGTGAGTCGAAAGCCATGCCGGGAACAATAGCCACATCAATGCTGTCATAGTCGGTGAACACCTTCCCTACGGGTTCCATGATGTGAAAGAAACCCCCTCTCAGATCACTGGGATCGGCATATTGGCGCAGTTCCATCCGTGTGTCATCGACCACAGCAGGTAATAATACTTTCTTTCCTTGTTCCAGCAGTTGGTTGATCACCTCGTGGGTGTTCACCTCATCGTCGAGTGAATAATACATCATCAGGGTGTGTGCTTGTTTGACGCGTGGGTGAGCCAGCAACCGTTTGATGATAGGTAAGGACAGTTCCTCCAGTTCCTTCTGGGTGAACTGTCCTTTCTGCATACGTATAAATTGGCGCAGGTCTTTCTTGTCCATGTTCAGCTACGGGCCATCATGTTGTACCTTCGGCCCATCTCCCTGTTGAGGAATAGGTTGATGGAAGCCTTGGCCACTTTCTCCTCTTTCTTCTCTTGCACGTCAGACTTTTGCGGAAAGGCAGCATTGTCTTTGAACACCTTCTGCGCAGCACGGATTACTGGGTCATCGAGATTTAGATACTGTACCCATGAATCTTCATCCATGATATTATAGATGATGCGACTGTTGATATAGCGTTCTAACAGCTTATGACTCTTCTGGATCATCAGGTTACGGCGTTTCAGTCCACGGGAGTCGGCATAGGTGGCAAACTTATCAACCGTGTTTTGTTTCACAAGATAATCAGACAAGGCCATCATCTCTGTGAAATTGTTCAACTTCAGTCGGTTGTCGTCAGTATAGGTGAAGGCGAACTGAAGAATCAGGCCACTCAAGCTGGCTTGCTTGTAATAGGATGTGATACCCAGCGTATCTTCCGGCACAAAGATGTCGGGGGTGATACCACCGCCACCATATACCTCACGTCCGATGCTGGTATGGTAAGCGGGTCCTGTATGCTTGATGCTGTCCTGATTAAAGAACTCACCATGTTCATAGCGCTCCAGCAAATCCTCTTCGTAGTTCTTGTCACCAGGAGAGTAGGGCTTCTGGATGCAGCGGCCCGATGGCGTGTAGTAGCGGGCAATGGTCAAGCGGATCATCGAACCGTCGGGGAAACCGATCTGCTGTTGAACCAGTCCTTTACCAAACGAACGGCGTCCGATGATCGTGGCACGGTCGTTATCTTGCATGGCACCGGCAAAAATTTCTGAGGCAGAGGCACTGCTCTCGTTAATCAGCACAATAAGCGGAATCTTCTGATAGCTTCCCTTTCCGTTGCTCTTGTATTCATTCCGGGGCGACTTGCGTCCTTGGGTATAGACAATCAGTTTGTTGCTGGGGAGGAATTCGTTGATGATCTGTACTGCCGACTGCAGATAGCCACCGGTGTTGTCGCGCAGGTCGATGATCAGGTTACTGAAATTCTCCTGCGACAGCTTTGCCAGGGCGATAAGCATCTCCGGATAGGTGTTCTCTCCAAAATTCTTGATACGGATATAGCCCGTATTTTCGTCTAACATATAGGTGGCGGTCACGCTTCTTGTGGGAATTTCACCACGTGTCACTGTGAATTGCTTCACTTTCTTCTCACCATAGCGCAAGATGCCGATCTTCACTTTTGTGTCCTTCGGACCCTTCAGCCGGTGTTGCGCCTCCTCGTTGGTGACAATCTTTCCCACGAAGGGTTTGTCGTCAACAGAGACGATCTTGTCGCCAGCCAGCAGACCTGCACGTTCGGCAGGACCGTTCTTGATGACACCCTGTACATGGATGGTGTCCTCGCGGATGACGAACTCGATGCCGACACCCGAAAATGATCCTTTCAGATCGTCGGTAGCTGTCTGCACATCCTTCGCACTGATATACACTGAGTGGGGATCGAGATCTCCCAATATCTGTGGGATAGCTTTCTCCACCAGAGAGTCGAGATCCACTTTATCTACATATTGGTCATCGATGATGTGCAGCAGGTTGTTCAGACGGTTACTGCCGCTGTTGATGATATTCAGCCGCTGACTGGAGAAATGATTGGCAAAGAAAGTGCCGATCACCACACCGACGACCACGCAGAGGGCCATCAGTAAAGGCATGTAGCGGTTTGTCTTATTTTGTTTCATTGCTTAAAGGGCTTTGGGTCATTCGTCAGGATTCATATAAACTACTTCGATACCGGCTCGTCGCAACAGGTTAATGCCATCTTCCAAACGGTATTTTTCTCCATATACCACTCGTCTGATGCCAGCCTGGATGATAAGCTTCGCACATTCGATGCAAGGAGATGCCGTGACATAGAGAGTAGAGCCGTCGCTGTTGTTTGAACTGCGTGCCAGTTTGGTGATGGCATTCGCTTCGGCATGGAGCACATAAGGTTTGGTGACGTTGTTCTCATCCTCGCATACGTTCTCAAAGCCACTTGGCGTGCCGTTATAACCGTCGCTGATGATCATCTTGTCTTTCACCACCAATGCCCCCACCTGTCGTCGTTGGCAGTAGCTGTTCTCTGCCCAGATACGAGCCATGCGCAGATATCGCAAATCGAGTTTCTTCTGTTTCTCGTTCATGTTTTTACCTCTCACCTCTTAGTTCTTACCTCTTGCTTTTTGTTTCTCTCTTGATCCCGTTTCTTTTCAACAGGGCATCAATGGTAGGCTCTTGTCCTCTGAACCGTTTATACAGGGTCATGGGATGTTCAGTTCCTCCCTTGCTGAGGATACAGTCTCGGAAACGTTGTGCGGTATGCTGGTTGAAGATTCCGCTTTTCTTGAACATGCTGAAGGCATCTGCATCCAACACTTCCGCCCATTTATAACTATAGTATCCGGCAGCATATCCACCAGCCATAATGTGTGAGAACTGTACGGTCATGCAGGTGGTGGGGTTCTTCTTTGCTTTCACAATGGATGCCTTGGCCCAGGCTTTTTTCTCAAAGGGGATGATGTCGTCGGTGAAAGCATCTTTCTTGGTATAGTAGGCCATGTCGAGTAAGCCGAAGCTCACCTGTCTCAAGCAACCCATGGCCACATTGAAATTCCTGCTTCTCCTAATACGCCGGATCAGTTCGTCGGGCAATGGCTCTCCCGTCTTATAGTGATAGGCAAAAGTACGCAGGAATTCCTTTTCTACGGCGAAGTTTTCCATGAACTGCGAAGGCAGTTCTACAAAGTCCCACCACACATTGGTGCCGCTGAGGCTTTCAAAGCGTGTGTTGGCAAACATGCCATGCAGTGAGTGCCCGAACTCATGAAGGAATGTCTCTACCTCACTCAAGGTGAGCAAAGCAGGTTTCTCTGCCGTGGGCTTTGTCAGGTTCATCACCACGCTGACATGCGGTCGTACGTTCTCACCTTTCCTATCAATCCATTGGCCTTGATATTCCGTCATCCATGCGCCGCCCTGCTTTCCTTTCCTCGGATGGAAATCTGCGTAGAACACAGCTAAGTAGGAACCGTCCTTGTCGAACACCTCGTATGCTTTTACATCGGGGTGATAGACGGGGATATCCGTATTCTCTTTGAATGTGATGCCATACAGACGGTTTGCCAAGCCGAAGACACCGTCGATCACTTTCGACAGCTCAAAATAGGGACGTAGCATCTCGGCATCGAGATGGTATTTCTTCAGCTGCAGTTTATGTGAATAGAACCCCTGATCCCAGGCCTCCATCTTGAAATTCTTTCCCTCGCTCTTCTGGGCGAACTTCTCTATCTCTGCATATTCTTTCAGGGCTGTAGGTTTGTATGCATCGATCAAATCATCGAGCAGTTTATAAACGTTTTTTACCTTACTGGCCATGCGGTGCTTCAGCACATAATCGGCATAGGTCTTGTATCCTAACAGTTGAGCAATTTCCCGGCGCAAGTTAATCAGTCTTTTGCAGATGTCAAGGTTGTTCTCAGCATTGTCGTGTGTACAAACGGTATTACGTGCCATGTACATCTTTTCCCGGAGGTCACGTTGGGTGCTGTAGGTCATGAACGGACTATAGCTGGGCATGTCGAGTGTGAATACCCATCCTTCCATATTGCGTTCCTTGGCAGCCTGAACTGCTGCCTCACGTGCTGTTTCTGGCAGTCCGTCAAGTTGTTTCTCATCAGTGATATGTAGGATGAATGCCTTATTCTCTTTCAAGAGGTTCTGCGAGAATTGTAGGGAAAGGATTGAGGCCTCCTCTGTCAGTGTGCGTAGTTTCTCTTTCCCCTCATCATCAAGCAGGGCGCCGCTTCTGACGAAGCCGTCATAGCAGTTGTCAAGCAGCATCTTCTCCTCTGCTGTCAGTCGGCGGTGGTGAAGGTGGACATATTTAATTCTCTCGAAGAGTCGTTTGTTCAAGCGTACATCGTTGGCATGTTGGGTGAGGATGGGTTGCATTTTCTGTGCTAAGGCATCAATCTCATCATTCGTCTCTGCACTCATTAAGTTGAAGAACACGGTGCTTACCCTGCTCAGCAGATCGTAGTATCCGTCCTTGTCCTCTTCAGCGTTGATGATGGTATTGTCGAATGTTGGCTTCTCGGGATTATTGATGGTCTTGTCTATTTGTTCGTTATCGCGGCGGATACCTTCCATGAAGGCTTCTTCGAAATCTTCCACGCGAATACGGTCAAAGGGCACCGTGTCGTGCGGTGTCTTGTATTCTTCGAAAAAAGGATTTATTCTCTTTGCTTCCTCTGTCATATTTCATCATACTAAATACAAAATGCAAAGATACAGCAAATAATCTAATACACCTTATTATATATGTTATTTTTAACGAAATTTATTCTGCTTACAGTTTTCCGTTGCTCATTCCATCAGCAATTGCTCCAGTGCAGGAACGTGGATCATACCGCGTGTATGTTGGATCAGTCCGTCATGGTGCATCTTTTTCAACTCACGGGAAACGTTCAGTCTGCTCTCGGCGATGAGGCTTGCCAGTGTCTCCATTTTGATATAGAGGGTTTTCTCTCCAGCCGGTCGCATGCTATGCATCTCCACGAAGCGGATAATTTTGTTTCGGATGTCTTGTGGCTGTGCGCGCCAAGGTTGATGGGTGATACGCTGACTTTGAGTACTGATGATGTTGAGAAGGTTCAATTGGAAAATGATATAGTCTTCCGACAGCCGGAGGGTCTCTGATTTGTTGATGCTCATCAGTTGGCACTCTGTCACGGCCATGAAAGTCTTGCTATATCGTTGGGTCAGTCCGAAGATACGTTCAGGCTGTAGGATATCGGGTGCCGTCATTGTTTCGATGAAGCGGTAGCTGTGGTCGTCTGCTTGACTCTCCACCTGTAATGTTCCTTTCACCAGAAAGAAAATATGGTCGCAGGGGTCACCCTCATGCGCCACGGCTTTCCCTTTGGCTATGCGGTGGAAACCAAACTTTGTCTGTGCCACAACCTGACTTAGGTCGTTGTGGCTCATCCCTAAGAACAGGGGCAGTTCCAACAGTTTGTCGAATATGCTTCGCATCCGATATGGCTAATCACTCATTGTTAATCACTTGCCACAATCTTATTCTCCATCTCCTTTGAATACCACACGGCATAATTCCCTTTCTCATCGGTATAGATCAGGTAAGCCATCAGCTCAGGATGTTTGTCCAAGATCTTTTTTGCCCCGTCGAGCCCCATCACCATAAACGAGGTTGCGTAGGCATCGGCTGTGGCACAGTTATCGGCCAACACTGTAGCCGACAAGATACTGTGTTGTACGGGGTAGCCGGTATGGGGGTCGATGGTATGGGCGTATTTCTTTCCTCCTTTATAATAGAAGTTCCGGTAATTCCCACTCGTGGCCATAGCTTTGTTGGTGACGTTGAGCACCGTCTGCATCTCATTGCTTGTGCTAAGCGAGTCATCAGTAGGTTTTGTCACCCCAATCCTCCAAGGCACCCGCTTGTCACTTACACCGTTGGTCACGATCTCTCCTCCAATCTCCACCATGAAGTTCTGGATATCGTGCTTCTTGAGAAACTGTGCCACCACATCACTGCCGTAGCCTTTGGCAATGGCCGAGCAGTCGAGCATGATACGAGGATCTTTTTTCTTGATGTATGGGGTAGGATGTTTCATACCCGGGGCAGCCAGCGACACTTTCTCATATCCCACGAGGGTCATCAAACTGTCGATGACCTGTTTGGTTGGGTCTGTACCGTTCTTAAAGCCGAAGCCCCAGGCGTTCACTAAGGGTGCCACGGTGATGTCGAAGGCACCATCGGTCTCTTTCGAGATGTGTTGTGCCAGTTCGAACACATTGAGGAACATCTCGTTTAGGGTGACCTGTTCGTTTCGGTTCACTTTGGAGATGACGGATGATTTGTTAAAAGGTGACAAAGACTGATCCACTTTCATCAGTTCTGCCTCGATTTCTTTCTGCCAGTTGCGATCACTTTGGTAAGTGATGTTATACACAGTGCCAAAGATAAAACCTGTGTTATGTTGGTAGGGCATGGCATGCTGCTGGCGGATGATGAAGATCGTGCCGACGATCAAGAACAGCAGGAAAGCCAGTCGTAGTAGATTCTTTTTGTTCATAGGTTATTCCGTTAGAGTGGTTAGATGTCGATGATGATGTTGAAGGTGCCGCCGAAGACCGATTTCCCTGATTTCCCGTATCCCGGCACATACCAGACATTGTCAAGGTCACCGGCATTGTAGGTGATGCGGTTCCGGTATCTGAGACTCCATCCTAAATGCAGTGGCCCCCAGATGGTGGCATCCACGCCGAAAACAACTTCCATCCAGTGGTAGTTACATTGTATGCCCTCTGCATTGAATGGCACTTGATCGAACCATACCGGGTCTTTCAATCCGGGATGGTGTAAATCATATTTGAATGAGGTGAAACCATAACGTACACCTGCTAAGAGACGATAGATGTCGTGCTTATCTTTCATTAGGTTGAAGTCGATACCTACTCGCCCGTAAGGTGCTTTCGTCTGGTAACGCAGCATCGTGCCGTCATCGGTATGATCGGCTTTCCCATACCCCAGTTCCACAATCGGAAAATATCGGTCGCGCAGGTTCACCCTGAATGCTCCTTCATACTGTCCGTAGCTGCCGATATGCATCATGGCAGCTCCTAAAAGGTCGGCTGATACCTGAAAGCCGTTGAGCAGGGGTACGGTGTCAGGAAGCTCGACTTTCACCTTTTTCCTTTTGTACTGTGCCGAGGCCGTAGTTGTCCCGAGAAGTAACATACTAATCGCGAGACTTAAAATACAGATGGTAATGTTCTTTTGTCTGATCATAGTTTACTTCGGGATTAGAAATCACAACAGAGTCAATGCCGTTCGTGGTATAGTTCACTCGCGTCAAGGTGTGGAAGAACGACGGGGTGCAGTCGATCGATTCGAAATGCTTGCGGTCGGTCTTTTCTATCGTGACGGTATCGGTGAGATAGTTCGTGAAATATACCGTGCGTTCCTCTTCTTCACCCTCATCATTCAGCATGATGGTTTTTACTGAGTCGGGGAAAGAACGTACAAAATATAACACATCCTCTTCACCTTGGTAACTGATGGGGATGTTCATCGTGGTGGTGTTTACACTCCTGTTCAGAGCCACCGGATCCTCCTCTGGTCCATGTCTGAAAGTGATCACGGTGAGCGTATCTTTCAGTGTGTCTGCCGTTCCGTTGCTTTTGTACAGTGCATAGATCGTAGATACCGTGTTGTTCATCGGACAGTCGATGGAGGAACAAGATGCAAGAACGAGGAGACAGGAAACAAGAAGCAAGAGGAAACCTCTTCTCTCAGCATGCCTGTTCTTTTTTGCAGCACAAATCATATTTTTGAAATACTCTTTCATAAAGCCATTATCTCTAAACTATTACTTGCCTCCTGTATCTCAACTCTTGCCCCTTAAAATGAGATTCTTCACGATTCCCCTAAATTCACGGTTTTCTCAATCTGGTAGTCGTTGCGCCCTTGCGAGTTCCTACTGATGAGGTCGCCCACGAAACCGGCAAGGAACAATTGCGTTCCGATGATCATCATCGTGAGTGAAATGAAGAAGTAAGGCGAGTCAGTCACTAACCGCTGTGGAACATGGTGAGCCAGAGCCCAGAGCTTGTCGATGCCGATTCCTGCTGCAGCGATGAAACCGATGAAGAACATGATGGTGCCTAAGAAACCGAACACATGCATGGGCTTCCTGCCGAAAGTGCTCAGGAACCAAAGGGTTGTCAGATCGAGATAGCCGTTCACGAAACGGTTCAGTCCCATGAACTTCGACTTCCCGTATTTCCGTGCCTGATGGTGCACCACCTTTTCCCCAATCTTATCAAATCCGGCGTTCTTTGCGAGGTAGGGGATGAAACGGTGCATCTCACCATATACCTCGATATTCTTCACCACGTCAAGACGGTAGGCTTTCAGTCCGCAGTTGAAATCGTGCAGGTTATGGATGCCGCTCACTTTGCGTGCTGTGGCATTGAACAGCTTGGTGGGGATGGTCTTCGACAGGGGGTCATAGCGTTTCTGCTTGTATCCCGACACGAGGTCATAGCCATCCTTCATGATCATGTTGTACAGCCCGGGAATCTCGTCGGGCGAGTCTTGTAGGTCGGCATCCATGGTGATCACCACATCGCCCTGCGCTTCTTTAAAACCGCAGTACAAGGCTGGACTTTTCCCGTAGTTACGACGGAACTTGATGCCTTTCACGTTCGTGTGATCCTTGCTCAGGTCATTGATAATATTCCAGGAGTTGTCTGTGGAGCCGTCGTTCACGAAGATCATCTCAAACGAATAGCCGTTCTCTTTCATCACGCGTTCCACCCAGGCATAGAGCTCGGGAATCGACTCCTCCTCATTATATAAAGGTACTACTACTGTTATATCCATAGTCATTGTCTGTTAATATCTGTCTTTTTCATTCTCCTCGGAGAGCGGGCCATGATCATTGCCACGGGGATGCTCACGAAGAAGCCCATGAACACATCCATGCTGAAGAACTGCAGGGCAAGGTCGATGGGGCGCAGACTCGACAGGTTCTCCATCACGATCTTCCAGTCTGTCTGTGACAGTCCGTAGCTCTGTGCCACCTCCTTGAAGGCATCCGTGTTCACCATGTCCATGTAATTGCCGATCACAAAACCGTGGTCGAGGAAACGGAAATAAAGGTATTGCACCATCGCGAACAGCAGGGCGGCATGCAGATAGATCAGCATACTGTAGAGAAAACCACGACGGAAGGAAAGTACTCCTTCGCGCACCTCATCCCGGTAACGTCTCACCCGCAATGCGGCAAACACCAGTGATACGGCACCGATTAGCAATACCGACGTGGATAACGACGGATAGGTGAAACTGCCTACAAAACATACGAAGCTCACTGTCCAGAAGACGGCAAGCCATAATCCATCTATGCGGGCAAATGCCTGCATCTGCTCTATGTCCTGATGTGCTGTCATAATTGGTGCAAAGGTACAAATAAAAAATGAAGTATGAAAAAGGAGTTACAAGAATTAGGATTACTTAATACTAAAACCCTTACCAAACTGGTCTTTTATAATGAAAGACTTGCTTTTTTGTGTCGTAGCGACAGATCCCGAGGTGTGTCTTCGGCTTTGTCGTGGTATCCGTCGGTTGTCGCAAGAACTTGGTGCAAAAATGATAAGGTTTCTTGGAGGGGATTGAAAACTGTCGTAAATTTGCCTCAGAAATCAGAAACAAAAAAGCAAGGTTATGAAGACAAAGAACAATGCTATTGTAAGTCAGGCCTCCAATCAGATATGGCACGCGCAGAAGCATCTCGACGACCCTCGATATATGGAAACGATGGTGAAAAATCTGGTGAAGAATGGAATGCCCAAAGTGGAGGGTGCTGCCGTGGCCTTCCGTGCCGGATACTATCCTGAGAAGGGACGATGGCTTGAGCCTTATGCCCATTGGCTTGTTCGATGATTTCATCTACGAACCGCAGGAAACCACCATCGCTCCAGGTATGATGCTCACCCTTTATACCGACGGACTGACAGAGGCTTTCAATGCGCAGGAACAACAGTTCGGACGGGAACGCTTCGTACAGCTGATCAGACGCTGTGGCGGTATGGCACCCAAGGAGTTGGTTGATACGGCTATTACCGAGGTGCAGCATTTCGCTATAAATACTGAGCAGAGCGATGACCTTACCTTGCTGGTCGTCTGCTACAAACCAATGGTAAAAGCTGGATAAACAGGCTTTTCATTGTGAATCACAAGCTTTTCAGATCTCAAAACGAGGGTATGCCGTAACAAAACAATTTGTTTTGTTCTCAAAAAAACGTCATTTAAGGAACCAAAAACCGTCTTCTTAGGGAACAAAACAATTTGTTTTGTACTTCGACTTCTTTGAGTAAGGAGAACAAATGGCATGTTCTTGCGATCTAAACAAGGGTTGTTGAGATTGTTAAAAACAGATAAAAAGAGCGGAGAAATCTCTGTTTCTCATTTTATTTGCTTACCTTTGCAGTCGCTAAAGTGATCCGGTTTCGGATTGCCAAGGCAGAAAACATCATGGGTAAGTCCTGCACGGCCAGCTCCCTTCGAATCCTCCAGGACGGGAACGTAGCAAAGGTAGTTGGTTGTAGCGGCGCGATGTAGGTAGCTTGCCCACCCGCCTCTTTAGCTCAGTTGGCCAGAGCACGTGATTTGTAATCTCGGGGTCGTTGGTTCGAATCCGACAAGAGGCTCAAACAAATAACTTCCTTTGCCTTCGAATGCTTGCTTTCAGAAAGCAAAGGAATTTTTTTAGTTCCTATTTTTCTGTTTCGCCCTTGCACCCTCGTTCCTTCGATAGTTAAGAAAGCTATACTTATATTATATATAATAAGGTATAGAGATCGAAAGTGGTGGATGCGTAGATGACTGACAATATTTCAGTATCATTGTGCCAAAATGTGCCCGTTTGTCAGTTTGGCACACTCTTTGCTTATTGGAGGGTAGAAATTCAATAACAACTTAAAATATTTTGATTATGAAGATTCAACCATTAGCAGACAGAGTTCTGATTCTTCCGGCAGCAGCCGAGGAGAAGATCGGCGGTATCATCATTCCTGATACAGCCAAGGAAAAACCATTGCGCGGTAAGGTGGTTGCCACCGGCAAAGGTACAAAAGACGAGGAGATGATCCTGAAAGAGGGCGATGAGGTGCTCTATGGCAAGTATGCCGGAACCGAACTGGAGTTCGATGGAGAGAAATACCTGATGATGCGCCAGAGTGATGTGCTCGCCGTCATTAAGTGAAGAGTGAATAATGAAGAGTGAATAATGAAGAATAAATAAAGAATCATGGCAAAAGATATTAAATTCAATATGGATGCCCGTGATCTGCTCAAGAATGGTGTAGATCAGTTGGCAAATGCAGTGAAGGTAACACTTGGTCCGAAGGGCCGCAACGTAATTATTGAGAAGAAGTTCGGTGCTCCACAGATCACCAAAGACGGTGTAACCGTGGCTAAGGAAGTGGAGCTGGAGGACAAGTTCGAGAATACCGGTGCTCAGCTCGTGAAGAGCGTTGCTTCTAAGACGGGTGACGATGCCGGTGATGGAACAACCACTGCTACTATCTTGGCACAGAGTATCATCAACGTAGGACTGAAGAACGTGACTGCTGGTGCCAACCCCATGGATCTGAAACGTGGTATCGACAAGGCTGTTAAGGCTGTGGTTGATTATATCCAGGCCAATGCAGAGAAGGTGGATGACAACTACGACAAGATTGAGCAGGTGGCAACTGTCAGTGCCAACAACGATCCAGAGATCGGTAAGCTTCTGGCTGAGGCTTTCCGTAAGGTAAGTAAGGACGGTGTGATCACCATCGAGGAGTCGAAGAGCCGCGACACCCATATCGGTGTGGTGGAAGGTATGCAGTTCGACCGTGGATACTTGTCTGGATACTTTATGACCGATGCCGACAAGATGGAGTGCGTGATGGATCATCCGCGTATCCTGATCTATGATAAGAAGATCTCTAACCTGAAGGACTTGATGCCGGTGCTGCAGCCTGCTGCCGAGCAGGGTATGCCGCTGCTGATCATCGCTGAGGATGTGGATTCAGAGGCTTTGACCACCCTCGTGGTGAACCGTCTGCGTGCCGGTTTGAAGGTATGTGCCGTGAAAGCTCCTGGCTTCGGTGACCGTCGCAAGGCTATGCTTGAGGATATTGCCGTGCTGACTGGCGGACTGGTGATCAGTGAGGAGAAGGGTCTGAAACTGGAGCAGGCTACACTTGATATGTTAGGAACTTGCGACAAGGTGACAATCTCTAAGGACAACACGACGATCGTGAACGGTGCCGGTCAGAAGGAGGCCATCGCCGACCGTGTGGCACAGATCAAGAAAGAGATCGAGAATACCACCAGCTCTTACGACAAGGAGAAACTGCAGGAGCGTTTGGCTAAGTTGGCCGGCGGCGTGGCTGTGCTCTATGTAGGTGCCAACAGCGAGGTAGAGATGAAGGAGAAGAAAGATCGTGTTGACGATGCTCTTTGCGCTACACGTGCTGCCATCGAGGAAGGTGTGGTTGCCGGAGGTGGTACTACCTATATCCGTGCCATCGAAGCAGTAAAAGCTGTGAAGGGTGTGAATGCCGACGAGGAGACTGGTATTAAGATCGTCGAGCGTGCCATCGAGGAGCCGCTGCGTCAGATTGCCGTGAATGGCGGTGCCGAAGGTGCTGTCGTAGTACAGAAGGTACGCGAGGGGAAAGGTGACTTCGGATACAATGCCCGTACAGATGTCTATGAGGATCTGCGCGAGGCTGGTGTGATCGATCCTGCTAAGGTGGCTCGTGTGGCATTGGAGAACGCCGCATCAATCGCCGGTATGTTCCTTACTACCGAATGTCTGATCGTTGACAAGCCCGAAGAGCATCCTGCCATGCCGATGGGCGGAGCCCCGGGGATGGGTGGAATGATGTAAAACTGACAACTCAGCATAACAAAAATAGAGGCAGATGATTATCATCTGTCTCTTTTTTATTATCATTTGTAACATTGGGGCAAAAAAATACCAATAAAATTTGCGGGATATGGGAAAACTCCTTATCTTTGCAAACGAAAATCGATAATAGTATCGGTGAAGACCGAACAAAGATATTTTTTTGATTTGTTTTAGTAGATTAGTTTTTAAGTAGTTTGTTTTTTGAAAATCGGGCGTCGTGATGACATCCGATTTTTTTTGTTTTGTATTTTTCACTTATTCGTACCTTTGGCTTCGCCGAAAGTACTTTCGCTCGGAACCAACGGTCGCTGTTCACGAAGTGAGGAAAGCAAATAAAAATAAACACATTTATTTTGTATTTCACTCACTTATTCGTACCTTTGCAGCAAGCTTTTTGTTGATGAGAAAGCAGATATGATGAATAACTATCCGGGTGGGGTGGTAACTTAAGTGATATAGCATAAAGGACATGCAAAAACTGATTGCATTATATGAGAGGTGGAGTGGGGAAGAACCACTACATACAGAGAAACTGCCTGGGGCGGGTAGTAACAGAGCGTATTACCGCCTTACAGGTAAGGAAGGACATTCTGTGATTGGTGTCGTAGGCACCAGTCGTGATGAAGACCATGCCTTTATCTGTCTGGCGCGTCATTTTGTCAAGCGCAAGTTACCTGTGCCGCATGTTTTGGCTGTGGATGATGACGAACTGCGTTACTTGCAGGAGGATCTGGGGAACTATTCTCTTTATGATGCCCTGCGGGGCGGACGTGAGGCAGGTGGCCGTTATAACCAAAAGGAGAAAGATCTGTTGCGTCGGGTGATCCGTGAATTGCCAAATATCCAGATTCGTGGTGCCCGTGGCATGGATTGGTCACAGTGCTACCCGCAGCCTGTGTTTGACACCGAGAGTGTGCTCTTCGACTTGAACTACTTTAAATACTGTTTTCTGAAGCCTACCGACCTTGATTTCCATGAATTGAAATTAGAGGCTAACTTCCGGCTGTTTGCCAAAGACCTCACGGCAGAGAGTTGTGATGCGTTCCTCTATCGTGACTTCCAGGCAAGAAATGTGATGCTTGTGAACATGAACGACGACACCACGAGGAGGACTGAAGGGGAAGGTAACTTCAAACCGTTTTTTATCGACTTCCAAGGTGGCAGGAGAGGACCTTTCTATTACGACCTGGCATCGTTCCTTTGGCAGGCATCGGCAAGATACTCGAATAAACTGCGACGGGAACTGATTTATGAGTATTATCAGTCACTGAGGAACTATATGGAGGTGCCATCAAAGAGGCATTTCGTGAATCAGCTCTCAATGTTTGTACTTTTCCGTACCTTACAGGTGCTGGGGGCTTACGGTTTCCGTGGCTATTTTGAGCGGAAGAAACATTTCCTTGATAGTATTCCCCCTGCCATCCAGAACTTGCGCGAACTGATAGGCATAAGTGACGAGAATGCCCATCTGTCACCCCTTACCTCTCATCTCTGCGAGCAATATCCTTATATGATCGATATGCTGCGTCTGATGACCGAATTACCGCAGTTCGCACAGATAGAAGAACCCGCCTTGAACCGTGCCGACGGGTATAAGACAACAGAAAAGAACATCTATCAGGCTCATCCCATGGATGGCCCTGCCACCTATTCGAAATATGACAACAAAGGACCGTTGGTGGTGCGTGTCTTCAGTTTCTCCTACCGCAAGGGCATCCCAGAGGATGAGAGTGGGAACGGAGGCGGTTATGTGTTCGATTGCCGCAGCACCCACAACCCCGGTCGTTATGAACCTTATAAGAAACTCACTGGATTGGATGAGCCTGTGATCCGCTTCCTGGAAGATGATGGTGAGATCCTCACCTTCCTCGACAGTGTGTATAAACTGGCAGATGCCCATGTGAACCGTTACATTCAGCGTGGATTCACCTCCCTGATGTTCTCGTTCGGCTGTACGGGTGGACAGCACCGTTCGGTGTACTCAGCCCAGCATCTGGCAGAGCATATTCATCGGAAGTTCGGTGTGGAAGTGCATATCTGTCACCGTGAGCAGCAGATTACTCAGGTTCTTGAGCGCAGAACGGATCAATAGAGGTATTATTTTCTAACCAAACATAACGATTCAAATGAAGAAACTATTTGTGATTGGGGTGATGCTAACAGCCCTTGCCATCGGAGTAAAAGCCGATGTGGATCCGAATTTCTATGTGTATCTGTGTTTCGGACAGTCGAACATGGAGGGACAGGCACAGCCAGAGACTGTTGATAATACGGTCGATGAGCGTTTCCAGATGCTGGCCTGCGTTGATTTCAACAATCCGAAGCGTACAAAAGGACAATGGTACACGGCAAAATGCCCGATTGTCCGTGAGTGGACAAAAATCGGCATGGCCGATTATTTCGGTCGTACCATGGTGGCGGCTATGCCTTCCAACGTGAAGATCGGTGTGGTAGATGTGGCCATTGGAGGTGTTGCCATCGAAGGCTTTATGTCGGAAGAGGCAGAGAACTACTTGAAGAACCAGGAAAGTTGGATGAAGAATTCTTTCGCGGCTTACGACAATGACCCTTACAAACGTCTTGTTGAAATGGCGAAGATTGCTCAGCAGTCGGGTGTTATCAAGGGAATCCTGCTCCATCAGGGAGAGTCGAACAACGGTCAGCAGGCATGGCTCCAAAAGGTGAAGACCATCTATGAACGTCTGCTGAACGATCTCGAACTGAAAGCGGAAGATGTTCCTCTCTTCTCAGGAGAGACGGTGAATGCCGATGTGGGGGGTACCTGTTCTTTGCATAACACCATCATCGCCCAGTTGCCCGACGTGATTCCTACTGCTCATGTGGTTCACAGCAACGGCTGCCCGTGTGCCAGTGACAATATCCACTTCACCGTCTCGGGCTATCGCACCATGGGAAAGCGCTATGCTTATGAGGCCCTGCGTGCCATGGGACTTGAGACAAAAGCACAGCCAGACTATGCCTGGAACGAGAGTCTGAAGAAGATTTACAGTCTGAGTAAACTCAATGAGGTGGATGAAATCACACTGCGTGTAGGTGGCAGTAAGAAACTCTCCCTCTGGGGAACCTTCGCAGATGGTCACCAAGAGGATCTGATCAACGAGGCTGTTTTCACCAGCGACGACTTTGTCATCGAGAATGGATTTGTGAAGGCCACTGAGGCAAAGACTGGTAAGATTACGGCAACTTATACTGATTTCCTTGGGGCGGTCCACTCTTTGGATATCCCCGTGACAGCCACCGATATGGGACCCAATCAGGTGCTGGTCATCGGAAATGGTGCGGCACAGGCCAACCAGTGGGACTATGAGGCACTCTGCAAACTCGCCACCCCTATGGAGGCTGGTAAGACGTATGTGATCCGTGCAAATATGCGCTGCGACAATAACGGAAACTGTGCACTGTGGCCCCGTTGGGATGCCAGCACAAACCGTGACCAGTGGGGAAACAGCGCAGACATCCAGTATCTCGATACAAAGACCGTCACCACCGATTTCCAGGAATTGACCTGGAAGGTAACTGCCCAATACCCTCATGACGTACTGATTTTTGCCATTGGTAAACTGGGAGGAAATGTGTATGTTGACGATCTGTCATGCATGGAAGAGGGCGGCTCTACCGAATTGGTCGCCAATGGCACCTTCGATTCTGATGATATCACTAACTGGTCGGTGCTCAGTTGGACAGGACAGACTTTGAAGGTAGCCGAGGATGCTACCACGGGCATTCAGCAGATTCAAGCTGATCATGACTCTGTTACAGGTGCTGTTTATGACCTCCAAGGTCGTAAGATCGATGACAAACAACTTGTCCCCGGCATCTATGTAACCAAAAAGAAAAAGTTTATTGTGAAGTAGGAGAGAGCATCTCCATCACCGACATTCTCGAATTGAACACACGGACGCGGAGGCACAGAGTTTTTAGCACAGTCTTTTAGCTCTGCGTCTCTGCGTCTTCGTGTTCAATGAAAACACACTAACTTGTTTTCTAACGACTATTATAATAAGGTACGATAAAGAACTGGAAAGAGTTGGCTTCTTATTGTCGAAATTGTTAAAAATATACAATCAGTTGAATATTTTTAGTACCTTGTATTGCAAGGTACTTAGATTATACTTATCTTTGCATCGTAATCATTAATCCTACAATATGAACATTGAGAATGCAAAGTCACAGATGCGTAAGGGAATGCTGGAGTATTGCGTACTACTCCTGCTGAAGAACCACCCCTCGTATGCCAGCGACATCATCCAGCAGTTGAAAGCTGCAGAGTTGTTAGTGGTGGAGGGAACGCTCTATCCCTTGCTCACCCGACTGAAAAACGACGGTTTGCTACGCTATGAATGGCAGGAATCAACACAGGGCCCGCCACGGAAATATTATGCACTCAGCGAACAGGGCAAGGGATTCCTTGATGGGCTCGACGGAGCCTGGGCGGAACTTGCCAATACAGTGAACTACCTCAAGAACAATTACCTTACCAACCAACAAGAAGAAGTATGAAGAAGAATATTACCATTAACCTCTGTGGCCGTCTTTTCCAGATAGATGAGGATGCCTACGAGGTGTTACAACAATATATGGAGTCGCTGCACAGCTATTTTGGACGACAGGAGGGCGGTGACGAGATTGCCGATGATATCGAGGCCCGTATCGCAGAGTTGTTCGATGAACTGCGCCAGCAAGGTGTAGAGGCCATTAACATCGATCATGTGAAAGACATTATCACACGTATCGGAAAACCGGAGCAGATGGTTAACGATAATCTTGACGAAAACGCCGGCGATAGCGATAATGGGGGTGGACACCGCTATGATTCATTCCATTCTGCTGCCGAGGGTATCCGTGAGGAAGTCAGGTCAAGGATAGCCGGGAAGAAACTTTACCGTAATCCCAAGGACAAGATGCTGGCAGGTGTACTTTCCGGCTTGGCAGCCTATACCAACACCGATCCTGCTATCTGGCGATTGATCACCGTTCTGCTCTTTTTGTTCTATGGCTTCGGACTGTTGGTGTATATTGTATTGGCTATTATCCTACCTGAAGCCAGGACACCGGAGCAGTTGCTGCAGATGGAAGGAAAGGACGTGACTCCGCAAAATCTCGCCGATGTGGTGGTTGACAAGGATAAGCCGATGGAGGAACGTCCCAGTGTGTTGCGCAGCATTCTCTCAGTCCTGTTGAAGATCGCAGTAGGGTTCTTCGTCGGACTTGCTGCCATTTGCGGCTTGGCACTGTTGGTTTGTCTGGTTCTCGTCGTGATATCCGTGGTCATTGTGTTCACCGTCCCTATGGCCACACGGTTGAGTCTGCCCTTCGACCTCGGCTATCTGAACCTGCCAGAGATGTATGCCAGTCATCCCTGGGTGGTTGTCCTCTTCCTATGTGCCTTGCTGCTCACTCTTTTTATCCCTCTCTATGCCATTGGGCACATGCTGTTCTCGAAGTTGGGGAAGACACAGCCCATGGGAGTTGCCCAGCGTGTGGCTTGGACCGTGCTGTGGTTCGTGTCTTTGTGCAGTCTCGTTCCTTCTCTTATCTGGATTCATGAGCAGGCATCAGAGCGTTATCAGGCAGAATATGAGAAAACTCATGCCTACCAGGGAGTGTTGATGAGTGATGAGGACAAGGACTTCCTGCGGCAAGGAGGGTGGACACTGTTGAAACATGATAACTGTGCTCACTATACTTACAGTGGTGACTATTATAACGGGGATACCAGCATCCGTTACCTCGATGCATGGAATGAGAACTGTAAGGAGGTGTTCCAAGCTGAGCGCAAAGAGGCCGTGGAACCCGGCGTTTACCGACTGAGCTGTATTGCCAGGGCCGAAGGACCGGGACCGTGTATCTATGCCGTCAGTGGTGATGTGAAGCAGCTCGCGCAGATCCCTGTCTATGGCGACAAGGGAGGCGAGCTTGCCGCACAGATCCGTCAACTGAAGTCGGATAGCCTGGCCACCTCTTCTGATACCCCATCGGGTAAGCATGTCACCCATCGGGTGCAGATGAATGTGATGGGAATCAAGTTCGAGGTTAACCATGACGATGAGTTGACTATCAACGACGAGGTGGTGGATCAGTATCGTGTGAAACAAGGTATGGGATGGTCGGTTGTCACCATCGATGACATCGTTGTCAGGGGTGATTCGATTGCCTATGGCGTTTCTACGGACAAGTCCTTTACAGGAAAAACCTGTCAGGCCAAGTGGTTCTCTGCCACCGATTTCAAACTGACTCGCACAGGTGACTTGCCGTAAAAGTGAAGAGTGGAAAGTGAAGAGTGAAGAATGAAGAGTGAAGAGTGAAGAATGAAGAGTGAAGAGTGGAAAGTGGAGAGTGAAGAATTTATAAAAGATAGAGATAAGAAAGTTTATGTTACGAGGTGAATAGGTAATATGTGACTTTTTTTATATCTTTGCAGCACCTAAGTAGGAGGCAATAATAACATCAGTTATGAAAATGAAAAAGATCTTATTATCCGTTTTGTTACTCGGCTGTGCCTTGTGTATGGATGCACAGCCCGCAGGGGGCTTCGGCGGTTTCCAGATGCCCCAGGTGAAGTTAGAAACCTCTCAGGAGTGGAAGGATGTGAACTATGCCGGCGACGACCAGGCTTATCACACCTGCGACATCTACCTGCCCAAGCAGGAGAAGGACAGCTATCCTGTGGTGATCCACATCTACGGTAGTGCGTGGTTCAGCAACAACAGCAAAGGTGCTGCCGATCTGGGAACGATTGTCAAAGCACTGTTAGATGCCGGTTATGCCGTGGTATGTCCCAACCACCGTTCCAGCATGGATGCGAAGTGGCCTGCTCAGATCCATGATATCCGTGCTGTCATCCGTTTTGTGCGTGGAGAGGCGGCAAAGTATAAGTTCGACACCTCGTTTATTGCCACCTCTGGCTTCTCTTCTGGTGGTCATCTCTCTTCCACAGCAGCCACCACCAGTGGTTTGAAACAGACCAAGGTTGGCACAGTGGATATTGATTTGGAAGGAAAGGTGGGTAACTATCTCCATGAGAGCAGCAGTGTGAATGCAGCCTGCGACTGGTCTGGACCTGTTGATCTCACGAATATGGACTGTGGTGAGCACATGCAGATGGGTGAGAATAGTCCCGAGGACATGCTGCTTGGTTCGAAACTCTCACAGGAGCCAGACAAGTATCTCAGTCTGAGTGCCACGAACTATATCGACAAGAATGATCCGCCTATCATCATTTTCCACGGAGAGAAAGACAACGTGGTGCCCTGTTGCCAAGGGAAGAAATTCTATGAGTTGCTGAAGGCCGCTGGTGTCAAGACCGAGGCTACCTTTGTTCCTGAGGGCGGTCATGGCATGGGCATGTATGCCGAAGAGAACTTGCAGAAGATGGTGAACTTCCTCAATGCCGCAAGGGTAGGGAAGTCGCGTATTGTTGAAGAGGGAGGTACTGGTCCCTTCAAGGCTGTGATGAAAGAAGAGAGTGGCTTGTCGGCTCATACGGTCTTCGTGCCGCAGGATCTCTCGAAGTTCAATCAGAAAAATGCACTTCCTGTGTTGGTATGGGGAAACGGTGCATGCACCAACTCCCCGTGGGAGCACTACAAGTTCCTGAACGAGATCGCCTCGCATGGTTTCATCGTGGTGGCAACAGGCTATATCCCCATGGACGAACAGCCGTATCGCGGTCCGATGTCAACGACGGAGCAGCAGATAGAGAGCATCGACTGGGTGATGGCTCAGAACAGTAACCCACAGTCTCCTTACTACCAGAAGATCGATGTGAAGAACATCTGCGTGGCAGGTATGTCATGCGGTGGCTTGCAGACTCTCTTCAACTGTGCTGATCCGCGCATCACCTTACTGATGATCTGCAACAGCGGACTCTTCAACCGTCAGAATGCAGGTCAGGCCGTGGGTGGAATGCCCATGCCGCCGAAGGAAAAGTTGAAGGAAATCCATACACCTATTATGTATCTACTGGGCGGCAAGACCGATATCGCCTATGAGAACGGCATGGATGACTTCCATCGCATCGCCCATGTTCCTGCTTGTGCTGCCAATTTCCCCGTGGGACATGGTGGAACCTATCGTGAGGCTCACGGTGGTGAGTTCACCGTGGTGGCCCTTGCATGGCTGCAGTGGCAGATGAAAGGCGACAAGGAAGCCGCTAAGATGTTCAAGGGAAAGAACAACCTGTTGTCAAAGCGCAAGGACTGGACTCTTGAGAAGAATGCCAAGTTCGACACTTTAAAGTGAAGAGTCTTTAAAGTGAAGAGTCTTTAAAGTGAAGAGTTAAGAGTGAAGAGTGAAGAATTAGCCGTAGTCATTCATGTGCCTAAAAGGACAAATGCAAATTCTTCACTCTTCACTCTTCATTCTTCACTCTTCACTCTTCATTCTTCACTCTTCACTCTTAATTCTTCACTCTTCACTCTTCACTCTTCACTCTTAATTCTTCACTTTTCACTTTCTTCAAAAAATTTCAGGAAAGTGCGGGATATTTTTCTGAAGTTGTCGTATAACAAGTAGAAGTGAACAATCAATGAATGCTCTGACTGAGGCAGAAATTATAGATGCAGTCCGCAGAGGACAACATGAGGGACAGACCGAAATGGTCTGCCGCTATGCGGAGCGTGTCTTTGCGATCATCGTCCGTCAGGTTAACGACGAGATGGATGCCCAGGAACTGACACAGGACACTTTTCTCCGCGCCTTCAGTCATATCGACAGCTACGATGCGCGGAAAGCCTCGCTCTCCACCTGGCTATGCCGCATCGCCTACCGACTGACGCTCGACTTCCTGAAACGCCGACGACCGCCGGTCTTCCTGATGGAAGACACTTCGACATGGGAAACCGACATCAGCGACGAAAGAATAGAGGCGGAACTCTCTACAGGCAAGGAAGAGCGCATACAGCGACTGGAACAACTCATTGGCGGCTTGATGCCCGACGAGCAAATGCTGCTCACGCTGCACTACTACGAGAACCGCTCGTTAGACGAATGTGCGTTCATCATGGACTCCACTCCTCACGCGCTGGCAAACCGCCTCTACCGTTTACGCAAGAAACTCTATAAACAACTTCAGACGAAACATGACAAACCATAAAGATACCGACCTCCGCGAAGCACTACGCCGCAAATATGCCGACAAACCACAGTTGCCTGCCGGCTTCAGCGAGCGTATGATGAAGCGTATGAAGGAGGCTCAGCCCCGTAAGGAGAAGGCAGAAACAACCTCCAGTCGCAGCAAATGGCTATATGCCGCTATCGGTGCCATCGCTGCCAGCATAGCATTGCTCATAGTTTTGGTGAAGCCTGCGGAGCAAGATAACCAGGAGACCAATTCTTATGCACAGAGCAGTCAGATGACCAAATCTGTAAATGCGAAGAGTAAGATGCCTCCTTCAATCTCCTCAAGGGAGGAAGGTGGAAGAATGAAGAATCTACGGGCTAAAGCAGATATAGCCAATCATACAGAGTATCATAAGAAAGGAAGCATCGTCCATCCATCTACATCAGGAAACTCACCTATCGTGCCGTCCGCAGGCACTCCCCTCCCATCAAGGGGAGGGGCAGGGGTGGGGTCTGTAATATCTACAACTCCAACGACATCGGAAGAGGGACTTCACTATGCTGCCCACTCGTCAACTTATCAGGACCCTGCCCGCGTGGATGAATTCATCGAAAAGATGGCGGTCTACCATAACGTGAAAGAGGGCCAGCTGACGTGCACTTCTGTAAACGACAGTAACACCGTCTCGAGGGTTTATGTCTTTCCCGACAAGAAAGAAATCGATGTCTTCGGACGACTGCTGCAAGTGGCCTGCTGGTTTAGCGACGAGACACCTGGCTACCACCTGAACTTCTCCCACCAGCAGTTCTTCTTCGAACTGAAGGACCAGCGCCGACAGCTGCAATACCGATGGATCGCCGAGCGCATCAGCGGCCGAATACTGCTCTACGGCACCAACGCTCCCATCGGGGCCCAAACAACTTCCGCCTGTTATCAAGAATATCGCAATGAGCTCATGCATATAAATAGTATTAATTTAAAAACGAGAGAGATATGATCAAGCGTATCATAACCCTTAGCCTCACGGCTATTGCCTGCCTCACGATACAGGCACAAACAAAGAATGATGTGGTAACTCTGGCTAAAAGCAGCGGTTACTGGGTGCCGAAGCCTTCGGTTGCCATAGACAAAAAGAAGAAATCGGTTGCCCGTTGGAACAGGACTGAAAAGGACGACTGGTTTGAGCCATCAGGCTTGATGGTAGAGAACGTCCCTACCGTCGATCTAAACGACGAGTTGTTTGCCGATTTTGTCAATGCTTCAAAAGATGCCCCCTACACGCCCATGCCTTGGAAGTTGACCGAAGAGAATGGCGAGACCGTACTGCATTGCTATTTCCCTATGCCAGCAGACATAGTGGATAACTTCTGGCTTACCGACGAAGAGGGATGTATTCTCGACAACGAGACCGGCATCAGTTACAGGGCACGGCGTACAGCGCCCGACTGCTACTACAAACGCTTCGGCATCAAGGGCAAGAAAGGAACCGTGCTCGATTTCAAGATATTCTTCCCCAAACTGCCCGAGACTACTACAGACATTTCCATCTATGGCGTACCCAATTGGCAGTTGAGAGGCTTTAACGTGAAACTGAACCGCAAGCCGTCAGGTCTGGTGTATCAGGGTGTGGCCAACTACTACGACCAGGTTCCTGAGTTCCATCACCCGACCCTCGTCACCGAGGCCAAGAACTACGACAAGGACAACTTCTTCACATGGTCGGAATACAAGGACGCCCATCTTATCAAGCCCATTCCAGAGGGAACGATGGCCATGTGGCTGACTCCCGAAGCCACCTACGTTGCCATTTCCACCCACATGAACTGGCGCAGGGAATATTTCGGCCGTGGCGGCAACACCATCCTCATCGACAAGTCGGGTCATCAGTATAAGTGCAAGGACGTGATGGACTATCCCAACGACAAGCTGTTCTGGGTGCAGGGCTACTCTGCCGACTATTTCGCCATCGTGCTTGTCTTTGAGCCCCTGCCGCTCAACCTCGAAACCATCACCTATATCGTTCCTGAGGGCGAGCCCTTCAAGGCCAATTTCGCCGACTGGAGCGGCGAAGTAAAGTCCGACCTCAGCATCAAGGAACTCCGCGACAACCAGAAGTTGTTCAAGTATTTCCCGAGGAAAATGGTGGAATAAGAAAGTGAAGAGTTAAGAGTGAAGAGTGAAGAATTATGATTTCATCTAACAAGCAAACTATCATTACGATGATGCTCGCCCTCGTCTGGATGACGGGGCTGGCACAGACAAGGACAGCAACTGTCATTGGTTATTCACCCGCTCTGAAAGACGGCACATTGGTGTTTGCCGGTACTGGCAGTACGTCAACTGTTGTAGATACCGTGCAAGCTGGACGGTTCGCCTACACCCTGCCCGTTGAGGAATTCACCGAGAGCTCCCTCTCTTTCTTTGGCGAAGGCTGCCCCAGATCTTACACTCTAATCTTTCTGCGTCCCGATGTGACTGTGAAAGTGACGGGCAATGACTGTCTTAACCCCTTATGGAAAGTGGAAAGCCCGATACCTGAACAGCAGACCCAGAACCGTCTGACGGAATATTGCCGCGACGTGAGGACAGAAGCCTTGCAGATGGACTTGGCTAATGCCCCTCGGGAGAAACGAGACTCCGTTACGCTGATATGGATGAAACAACAAATGGATATCCTGCCATCACTGCCTGTGGATGCAGCCACAATCCAGGCACTATTGGGCATATCTGAAACGGCAATGATAAGGAAAGACTTTCCGTATATGGAGCAGCTGAAAGAAGTGGAAAAGACCATCGCCGCCCGTGCGCCTAAAGGCTTTGAAGAGAAATTAGCAGAGATTCATTCCTATGTCTATGCGAAAAACGATCAGCAGATAGCCGAGGAATTGGCCGGCAATGAGAGCGTGTTCTTCAAGAAATACGACGATGTGGCCCCTGAAAACATCCTCCAGACCATCCTCAACAAGTATAAGGGCAAGGCCGTGCTCATCGACATGTGGGCCACATGGTGCGGTCCCTGTCGTGCAGGCCATAAAGCGATGGCCCCTCTTAAAGAAGAGTTGAAGGGGCGCAACATCAAGTTCATCTACATCACCCCGCCCTCGTCGCCTCCTACCACTTGGCTGGAAATGATTAAGGATATCGATGGCGATCACTACTATCTGACGGAAGAACAAAACCACTACATCCTCAATCACTTCGAGTCAGAAGGCATCCCCACATACGCCATCTATAACACCAAGGGCGAACAGACCTACAAAAGCATCGGTTTCCCTGGCTTAGACACCATTAAGAATGAAATAGAGAAAGCGCAGAAATAAATAATGAAGAAAACTATCATCACCGCACTACTCGCCCTCGTCACAATGGCAGGGCAGGGGCAAGTGAAGTGCTACATTGAGGGCGAACTGCGTGACACCACACAGGGCAAAACCGTAGTCATCTGCCTGGCCAATGTAGACCTCCGAGTGTCTGACAACTACATCACGACAGAAGCCGACGCACAGGGACATTTCTCCTGCAACTTGGAGACCGACAAGATGAGCCTTTACAAAGTGTTTTTGCGTGAGCAATGGGAACGCGGCTCATGGAAGTATGCGAATTATTTGGTTGAAAATGGGGCGAACGTGTCACTACGTTTCGATGATAATCAATGGAAGGTTATCAGTGGTGGCCCCGAACAGACTTTGAAAGTCGCAATGGACGCAGAGGCCGACCGACTTTATCGTAATAAAATGAACGCGATAAATAAACAGGCTGAGGCTGAAATCAGACCAAAGGTGGAAGCATTGCTGGCACAGGGCAAGAATCCAGAGGAGGATACGTTGCTGATGAAGCGCAACGCAGAGTTCATGACGGAATACGAAAAACTCTATGACGAACTCCGGGCTTGGGAATTTGAGTACTATGCTGCCCATCCCATGCAGTATACGCTCTATGACATTGCCGACCAAATGCAATACAGTAGCCGTCGTGACGACAAGTTGATGAACCTCTATCATTCCTCATATGAAAACTTCCACCCAGAGAATTCCATACACAATAACATTCGCACGCTTGAAGCGACTTGGCTATTGAAGCCAGGCAAGCCCTATATTGACTTCGAAGCTCGTACGGCAGAGGGTGAGAAAGTGAAAGTATCGTCGCTCTACAAGGGTAAGGTGGCCATCATCGACCTATGGGCATCGTGGTGTGGTCCCTGCCGTCAGCATAGTCGCGACCTTATCCCACTCTATGAGAAGTACAAGGACAAAGGATTTACGGTAGTTGGCATTGCCCGTGAGAACGAAGTGAGCCGCATGACGAATGCAGCAAAGAAGGACGGCTACCCATGGCAAAACCTCGTCGACCTGAAAGACGAGCTAAACGTCTGGCAAAAAAATGGCCTGAGCTTTGCTGGCGGTGGTATGTATCTCATCGACCGCGACGGTACGATCCTCTCTACTTCGACAGAGGTTGATGAACTGGAACCGCTCATCCGCAAGGCACTTGACTTGCCCGAAGAGACCACGATGGGATGGAAGGCCGAAGCAGAACTTAACCGCATTGAAGCAAAAGACCCCACGAAACCTTTTACCGATTTCTCTGTCGTCTATAATGGTAAGACAACCCATCTTAGTGATTATGTTGGTCGCGGTCAGTACGTGCTCGTAGACTTCTGGGCATCATGGTGTGCTCCCTGCCGAGAGGAAATCCCATCCATCATTGCAGTCTATAACAAATATAAGAGCAAAGGGTTACAAGTACTTGGCATTGCCGTCACCGACAAGCCTGCCCACACAGAGACCGCCATCAAGGAACTTGGAATAACATATCCGCAAATCATCAATTCACAGAAAATTGCTACCGACGCATACGGCATTCAAGCCATCCCTTACAGCATCCTCTTCGCCCCCGACGGCACCATCCTCGCCCGTAATATCTATGGGGATGAACTGAAAGAGAAACTCAACGAAATATTCCCCAAATGACAAATAAAACAAACGAATATGCACAAGAAAAGTATTATGACGATGATGCTCGCCCTCATCTGCATGATAGGGCAGGCACAGACAAAGACCGTAAACATCACAGGCAGTTCACCCGCGCTGAAAGACGGTACGCTGGTGGTTGCCGGAACCGGTATATCGTTATCTGTAGTAGATACCGTCCAAAGCGGGCGTTTTGCCTTCACACTGCCCACTGAGGAACTCACGACGGGCTATCTCTTATTAGAGGGTGAAGGCTGTCCCAATTACTCTTTCTCCCTTATGATGAAGCCTGATGTGACAATAAAACTTGCGGGAACAGACTGTATCTATCCACTTTGGAAGGTGGAAAGCCCGATTCCTGAGCAACAGACAATGAACCGTATCACCGAGCATTGTCGTGACGCGATAAAGGAGTTTATCCAAATCCAAAAGAAGAAAGACTGGAATAAGTTTGACTCTATCAACATGGTGTATATGAAACAGCAGATGGACATTCTGCCCTCACTGCCTGTGGATGCTGCTTCTATAAATGTCCTGTGGCGCATATCTAGACTGCTGATTAACATGAAAGACTTTCCGTACATGGAAGAGTTGAAGAATCTGGAGAAGTCTTTCGCTGCCCGAGCACCAAAAGGGCTTGAAACCCAATTGGCAGAAATTCACACCTATATTTATCCGCCGCATGTTCTCCAGATAGGCGAAGAGGCCCTTGATGCCGAACTCTTCGACATGCAAGGCAACAAGCATCATCTCCTTGAAGGCATGACGGATGGCCGTTACCTGCTACTCGATCTCTGGGGCATCGGCTGCGGTCCGTGCCGGATGGCTGAACCGGAGATGCGCGAGGTCTATGGGCGAATGAAGGATAAGCTGGAAATCGTCGGCATCTGTCAGGATGATCTCTCCACTTGGAAAACCAACGACTTCAGTAAAAGCATTGTATGGAAGAACTGGAACGACGGCAAGAAGGGAAGCAGCGTCGCCAGCAGATATTGCGACGAAGGCGCCATTCCTTATTACATATTGATTTCACCCGACAAGCGCATCGTGACGAAGGCCGTGGGCTATTATCCAGGAATGTTCTTAGGGTTGGCAGATGCCGTCAACGGGCTTATTGTCAAGCAAGACAACAGTGCTAACTACCAGTTGTCCATTCGGAAAGTTGAAGCCAAAGCCAACGGCACCATCGTCGGTTTCCGCTATTATAGCCATAAGGAGTATTGGTTCCGCATCGTCAAGGACTCCTACCTTGAGGCCAACGGCAAGAAGTATAAAGTGACGGCAGCCGACGGAATCAAACTTGACGAGAACAACTTTACCACCGTGAAAGCAACGGATGCCACCGAAGACTTCGTGAGCAACTTGAGCTACAAAGACTTCACGCTCACTTTCGAACCGTTCGAAACCATACCTGAGACTTTCAACTTCAAGGAAGGTGACGGCAAAGGAGCCTTTGTCATCCGCAATGTCGCTTTAAGGTAGCAACAACGACTAAGACTCATTTCTTTCTTATATTCTCGCCGCAGGCGACTATTCTTGTTCGGCAATTGTTAATTTTCTGAATAATCTTGATGAATTAACATCGTTTAACGCAAAATACGGGCACGGAGAGAACCAACCGTCCTCTCGGTCGAAAATGAGCGATTCTGACGGTGTTTGATAAGGTATTGATAATGAATATGTTAGTAAAATTCAGCTTTTCCGACTCGCAAAAACTATGTTTTTAGAGTCAAAAAACATAGTATTTAGGGGTCAAAAACACCATTTTTGCATCCCGAAAACACCGTTTTTATGTGGCAAAAGGACAGAATGACTCTTTGTTGGGTGCCCATAAGGCTACCCAACAAAGAGTCAAAAGTAAGAATCATGCTTTTTCGAAGAAACGTCATCTAAGGGTAGTTCCGATCGGTGCTTTCACTCGTTCCGACGGCATCTACAAGTGGATGGTGACGGCGGAATGAATCGTAGATAACAGTGGAACAGGTGTTAGAAACGTCTGGAACGACTTGAACCAGAGTCTACGTAAACATTACGTAGGCTCTACTTAGGTTCAAAACAGACTTTACTTGCATCCTAATCAGACTCTACTTGGATCCCAAATAGACTTTACTTGCACAAAAAGGAACTTTTGGTCATTTCTGTACACTCCGATCTCTCTACTTCTTTCAATTAGCATATTTTTACAACCCTTAAATAATTGCGAAATATTCTGACAATACCTCACATGTAGTCTTTGTGAGTTCTCACGACGAAGTACAGGCTCGTGACTGCATCGCTACACCCCATGTTTTCCATTATAATCTTATCTTTTGCGAAAAAAACAGCAAAAGATAATGGCTTTGAAAAATAATCCGTACTTTTACAGGCAAAAGTGGAAAGTTAGAAAAAAATCCATCCTAAGATTATAGATTTACCGGAAAAGTGGTAATATACAAGTAGAAGGACATTAAGCGAATGGAAACAACGACAGGCAACACATCCAAAGCCAGAGAAGACGAGACGCTGCTCATCAGCCGCATCCTCGGCGGACAGACCGCGCTGTTCCGCCAGCTGGCCAACCGATATGCCGGACAGGTGCTGCGGATGGTGGCCCGCCTGATTCCTTCGCCCGAAGAAGCCGAGGAGGCAACGCAGGACACGCTGATGGAAGCCTTCCAAAGCCTGGGCCGCTACGATGCCCGGCAAGCCAGCTTCCAGACATGGCTCATGCGCATAGCCTACCACACGGCCCTGAAACATTACCGACAGAAGCACAGGTCGCTTCCTATGATGGAAGTGGAACAACAAAGGCTCGACGCCTTTCCCGACGATGAGACCGACGCCTTGCTTGATGACACCGACCGCGTGGAACTCATGGAAAGAGCCATCGAAACGCTGAAGCCCGATGACCAGATGCTGCTCAACCTCTACTACTTTGACAACCGCCCGATGCGCGAAATAGCCTGCATCACGGAACGTGAAGAGAGCTACCTCCATTCGCGGTTGCAATGGATACGAAAAAGACTGGCCATCACCATCAGAAGTCTTGAAAGTGAAGAATCATTGGGCGGGCTTCGCCCTTGAAATTATTTTTAAAATTTGGTTTATAAATCCTTTGAGATAATTCTAAATATAATTTTAAATACAATTTCGAGCGAAGCGACCAGAGATAAAAGATGAGTGAAGAATCTTTAAATGAAATGAAGAGTGAAAAATGAAGAAGGAAGAACATAAAGACCAGGGACTGCGCCAAGCCTTGCAGCGCAGGAATGAGGCCACCGAGCGGATGACGCTGCCGGATGACTTCACCGACCGACTGATGAGGCGATTAGAACCCACCCCCAACCCCTCCCCAAGGGAGGGGAGAACCAAGACCCTTCGATGGATGGCTACAGCCGCTTGTCTGCTCATCATCATTGGTGTGGGCATGGCACTGCTGCCTAAAGAAGAACCGGCAAAAAATCAGCCGATAGTGGTGAAAAAGGCGGAGCAAAAGGGAAGCGAGCCTAAAGCTATAGAAAAGGAACCCATACAGATGGCGAAAGAAGAAAAAGCTGTCGTGGCAAAAACAACTATGATTAATAAGCGGTCAAAAGCCTCCGTTTCAGAGAGTAAAACTTCAACAACGGTTGCAACAACCGACAGTCTGGACTACTATATCGACAAGATAGAACGCGAACTGGCCCAAGTGGACGAGAGCCTCTACATAGAACGGATGAACAAGGTGATACGTGCTGACGAGCGACTGCAGCGCATGGTCAACAGCTATATCCTGCATACCCTCGACAAGGAAGGCCGCCCGCAAACGGCAGCAAATATGTATAACGAAAAATCTGAGCAAGATGAAGAATAGGATTATTATAACCATAGCAGCCCTGTTGGGTGTTGGGTGTTGGGTGTTGGGTGATGGTGGTTGGTGCCATGCACAGACTGTTCATCACAACAACATAAGGGAAAAACTGAAAGCCTTTGTGGAGTCGAAGGAGTATGGCGTTCATCGGCTCAATATCCCACAGGACGGACTCAATGTTTATCAGTTTGCCCAGCAGTTTGCCATCGATGGGGAGTTGGGCGGCCAGTACTACGGTCCGTTGTTTACGCCCCGGATGTTGGACTTGGAGAAGGCTTTCAGGGCGGAGGCCGTGAATGCCAAGACCGTATATATCCATGATGCCAGCGACGGCGACTCGCCCTTGTCAGGCGTTAAGTTCCAGTTGATGACAGACGCACAACATCCGATGATACATGCCGTGACATTCGACCTCAACAAGAACATCCGACTGCTCTCCTTTGAAGAGGACGACGGCAGCATCTATGCCCTGCTGCTAATGTGGGACCAAACCGTTGACCAAGACAAGAAAATCGGTGACACGTTCCTGATGGATGGCATGGTTTACGAAATCAGCGGCAGGAAAATGGACGACAGACCTTTCATCGCCCACTATAAAGAGACAACCCACCCCAACCCTCCCGAAAGGAGGGAGTACAATGTCGAAGAGTTCATGGCCAAAGTGAAGCGCACCTGTGAGATATTCCAGCGCGAGACGCCACAAGGCAGGACGGCAGCCGGGGTGGTGCTCAGCAAGACGTGTAACACATTTAATGGAAAACTGACCAAAGAACAGTATTTTGACCTGCTGAGCAATATCCAGCCGTTAGTTGACAGCGAAAAGAATGAAAACCTGAAGAGCATCCTGGGCTATTCCTGCTATATGATTTACAAGAAGAGCGAATTATACGAGGGTGACAGAGAAACAGATGTCACGCATGCACCGACAGCCGCTTCAGAGATCACCACCACGCAGGTATCGAAGACCATTGTCTATAACAGTATGCTGATGAATGAAATGGTGGGAAAGGAGATGGTGGATTGTCAGATTAGTGGCACTGCCCCCTTGAAAGGCCAAAAAGTGGAAGTGAGACGTTGCATTACCTCTGAACTATTGGGGACGTGCCCTATCACCAACGGCAAATTCTCCTTTACCTGCAAACTGCCGAAGAACGAGGTGTGCCGGATATATCTCGATAACAGAGAAGTCGTTTACTTCTATACCGACGGTAATCCCATCAGCGCAGACATGGAGCACCTGACAGTAAAAGGCGGCAAGGCCAGCCAAAAGATTAACGATTTCCTGCAGACAGTAGAGCGCGAACGCCTGGCCGAACTCCATGAGACTGACATTCAGAAAAAAGCGGAAATCAACCGCCAGCGTGGCGAGCGGCTTCTCAAGGCGGTGCGTGAAAACCGCGACAACATCCTCTCTGCCTATGCACTCAGTCAGGTCTATACCGAAATGAGTTACGAGGAACTGAAGCCTTACCTCAGCGACGACTATGCTTTCTCACACCACATCCTCCTGGCACCGATGCGCGAATACGTGGAAGGACTGGAGAAGCGCCGTCCCGGCACTCCTTATACTAACCTTGAATTGGTAGACACGAAGGGCCGCCCACATCAGTTAAGCGAATATATCGGCAAGGGATATGTTGTACTGCATTTCTGGCATGGTCTTGGCGGTTATGGATCTGAAATCCATCCGTCTATGAAGACGCTTTACGAGGCTTACCGTTCTCGCGGTGTGGAGTTCGTCACTTTGGCTTTCAGTTTCGGTGTGCAGAGATGGCGGGAGGAAGTAAAGCAGCACCAACTGCCATGGCCGCAGTTGATGCCCGATCCAGACACCAACCCACGAGATGCACTTTCAGCCTACGGCATCCGTTCCTATCCCGAGTTGATAGTCATTGATGCAAAAGGCACTATCGTGGCCTGCCCTCGTAACGTTGAAGAACTCGGTTCCGTATTAAAGAAACTGCATAATCAACATTAATTATAGGTTTAAATTAAGGCAATGACATGGGCCGTAGCGATGCGTCCCATGTTTTTCCGTAAGAATCTTATCAAGAATTCGATTTATTTAACACCTCGCAACGGGAAATTTCTGCAAAAACGTCGTATATATAATAAAATGAACAATCAAAATAAAAAATAGACAATGCGATTTATTACAACAACACTTTTGAGTTTATTAGTCTCGCTGCAAGTGATTGCGGGAAAAGTGATTAAGAATCCGGACATTGAATACTCCGCTTCGTGGATGGAGATTACCGAGATTGAACTGACGAA
>Ga0256404_1000519_pt1 | contig 100258 bp, 85 predicted proteins | sample RumenRJG_01DNA_FD_185990 | JGI IMG/M metagenome (GOLD analysis project Ga0256404, IMG submission 185990) | Bovine rumen microbial communities from Lethbridge, Alberta, Canada - RJG_01 | ecosystem: Host-associated > Mammals > Digestive system > Stomach > Rumen | place: Canada: Alberta...
TGCGGGAGAAGTAGGTTTAAATGTTTTTACTGCCATTTTAATTTCTCTCCTTGATTACATTACTGACCAAAACCGAATTCTTCGATTGATGTCTTGTTCTTTGTTCCGGTCTTTACAGCCTTACCGCCCTTGCCGAGGTATGTAGCCTCAACAGAATCTGTAGCGATTGTAACTACTGCCTTCTTGTAAGCAGCTGTCTTACCGGGCTTGTTTCTGAGTCTCTTAACCTTACCGTCGAAGTTTGCAACGTTAACGGAAAGTACCTTTACACCGAAGAGCTTCTCAGCTGCTGCCTTGATCTCAGGCTTCTCAGCGTCAGGTGCAACTACAAAAGTGTACTTGCCCTCTTCTGTGCTAGCCATCGTCTTCTCTGTGATGATGGGCTTAATGATTACATCATAGGGGGACTTCATTACTTGTATACCTCCTCGATCTTCTCAACTGCAGCCTTTGTAGCAACAAAGCTGTCATACTTAAGGATGTCCATAACATTGATTGTGTTAACCAAAGCTGTCTTAACATCCTTGATATTTCTTGCAGAGAGCTCTGCGTTTCTGTTTGCGCCCTCAAGAACGATGAGTGAAGACTCACCAGCGCCGATAGCCTTAAGAGCCTTAGCAACTGTAGCTGTCTTTACTTCAGAAAGATCCATGTTCTCGATAACGATCAACTTCTGATCAGCAACCTTTGAAGAAAGAGCAGACTTAAGTGCAAGTCTCTTAACCTTCTTAGGTACTGTGTAGCTGTATGATCTGGGGTTGGGTCCAAAGATGATTCCGCCGCCAACATACTGTGCGGAACGTGTTGAACCGTGACGAGCTCTACCTGTACCCTTCTGTCTGTAAGGTCTCTTACCGCCGCCGGATACTTCGCTTCTTGTCTTTGTCTTCTGTGTGCCCTGTCTTCTGTTTGCAAGCTGGTTTCTAACTACTGTAGACATTGCAACTTCGTTGGGCTCGATGCCGAAAATCTCATCGGAAAGCTCGATGGAACCCTTAACGGCACCTGTCAAATCTTTAACATCAATTTTAGCCATTATTACGTTCCTCCGTCTTATGCCTTAACAGTATTCTGTACTGTTACGATGCCGCCCTTAGGACCGGGGATAGCTCCTCTGATTACGAGGATTCCTCTCTCGCCGTCAACCATGACAACGCTAAGGTTCTGTACTGTGCAATTAACTGCGCCCATATGTCCAGGCATCTTCTTACCGGGTACAACTCTACCGGGTGTGGAAGTAGCGCCCATGGAACCGACTCTTCTGTGATACATGGAGCCGTGGCCTGAAGGACCACCCTTCTGTCCGTGACGCTTGATGTTGCCCTGGAATCCCTTACCCTTGGATACGCCGCTTACGTCAACCTTATCGCCGACTGCGAACATATCGGAAACTTTGATCTCCTGGCCGAGGCTGTACTCCTCGTCGGGTGTGAACTCGCGGATAATTCTCTTAGGCTCAACGTCAGCCTTCTTGAACTGTCCTGCGTCAGGCTTGTTTACAAGCTTTGCTCTGATGGAACCTGTGCCTACTTTGCAGGCCTTGTATCCGTCAGTCTCTACCGTCTTGTTCTGGAGCACGTACATAGGCTCGCAGCTTATAACGGTTGCCGGAATAACATTACCGTTGTCATCGAACAACTGTGTCATGCCGGACTTTCTGCCAATGATGAATTTCGTCATAAAGTTCTTTCCTCCTATTTAGGTTATTGGTTCAACGGTTTCCCGAGAACGTGACCTCGGTGATCAGGGCTTGGCGTTCCTTGATACCGATTTAAGCCACAAACGTTTTTATTTGATCTTTACTTCAATAGAAACGCCTGCAGGCATGTCAAGCTTGCCAATGTCATCCATCGTCTGGGAAGACGGTGTATAGACGTCGATGATTCTCTTGTGTGTTCTCTGCTCGAACTGCTCACGAGAATCCTTATTTACGTGAGGTGAACGAAGGATCGTTACTACCTCTTTCTCTGTAGGGAGCGGGATAGGACCGGAGAAGCTTGCATCGTCACGAGCAAGTGCGTCTACGATAAGCTTTGCGCTCTCGTCGAGAATCTTGTGATCATAAGCCTTGAGCTTAATTCTGACCATTGTTGTCTTTGCTGCCATTTTGTTGGCCTCCTTCTATAAGCTGTATTTCTTTTTCTCAACCCTGTCGGGAGTGTCTTGGCTTTCCATTCAAAAACCCAGACTATCCAGTTACCACCTTCTGGCGGCACTTTGGTTCTCTGGGCAGTAACGTACTGCTTGCGACTCTCCGGACTTGAGGTCCTGAGACGGCATCGGATCGTATCCTCCGCCTTCGGCTCCTTCGAAGTTCCCCACCTCGTGATCTTCCGCGCAGCTGGCGCATCACCTCGTGGCAATCTCCGTTATCAAAGCCTTATCACTCGTGTTTCAGGGCAAAATACGCCCTAAATAGACGCGTGCGAATGGTATTCTACTATCATGTATTGGGATTTGCAAGCACTTTTTTACAAATTTGCCTGTATTTTTATATGTTTTTAAGCTCTTCAGGCTCAAATACATATTTACTGTTGCAGAATCGGCAGACTGTCTCTATGGGCTTGCCGTCTTTTGTGATCTCTTCGAGGTCTTTTTTGCCTAAAGCCGCAAGGCCTGAGAACATTCTTTCCCTGCTGCAGTTGCACTTGAATTCGACTTCCTGTCCATCAAGATACTTAAGGTCAGGATCGCCCATGAACAGGTCGATGATCTGGGCAGGAGTAAACCCTTCCTTAAGAAGGAATGATATTTCCGGGAAGCCTGAAGCCCTCTTTTCGAGATAAGAGATCTCATCTTCACCGGCGCCCGGCAGAAGCTGGACCATAAGTCCGCCTGCTTCACTGACTTCGCCATGTTCCAGAAGCACACCAAGTGATATTACGCTCTTGGTCTGTTCGGATTTGGCAAGGTAATATGCAAAATCTTCAGCGATCTCGCCTGATACGAGCTCGGATACACCGACATAGGGTTCCTTAAGACCGATATCTCTGATAACAGTAAGGCTTCCCTTTCCTACTGCAGCTCCGACATTGATCTTTCCGGGCTTATGGTATTCGGTCGGGATAACAGGCTCCATGGGATATGCCCTCACCTTGAATCCGAAGTCAGTAACACAGGTCATGCCTTCCAGCGGACCATCGCCCCTGATTATCGTTGTCTGAGTATCAGCCTCATTCTTCATCGACTCGGAAATAAGAAGCGAGCCTGTCATAAAGCGCCCGAGAGCTGCAGTTGCCGCAGGTGTCATCTGATGCATGATCCTCGCGGTATCGCATACTTTTCTTGTGCTGACACAAAGACACTTAACAAGACCGCCAAGGCCTTCTGCTCTTACGATATGGTCTTTCTTTAAGTCTTCGGGTGCACCCGGTACATAGTATGCGTTATCTGCCATTGCTATTTCCTATATATAATTATTTACCAAATACAAAGAAGATCCTCTCATCTTTTTCATCTGGCACTTCCCTGTTAAGTTCACCGAAGACAGCGAGCTTTTTAAGTCCGGCTGCAGCTGCCATCTCTTCTATCTCTTCAGAAGAGTAGAATCTTGCCGTCAGTTCACCATCATATCTCTCGTAAAGATCATCTTCTGAGAGTTCGAAAAGAGTCAGTTCGGCATGATTGATCTTTTCTTTCTTATCGTAATGATTTACCCACAGAAGAGTAAAGTCATCGTAGTCTTCATAAAAGACATTCTCACCAAGAGAATTCTCAAAATGAGTCTTTGTCGTGGTATCGAGAATAAATACTCCGCCTTCTTCAAGACATTCTGCTACAGATACGAACATTTTCTGAAGACTGTCTTTGTCTGTGATGTGACCGACAGTATCCATTGTCGAGATAAAGCATCCGCATGAAGGGCCCTCATATTTGGTAATGTCCGCACAGATCCAGCGCGCCGTACCTGTCTCGTCACCGGAAGATGCAATGGAGAGCATGTCGGGGGACAGATCCACACCTGTAACTTCCAACCCCTGTGAAGCAAGATAATTGGTTACAACACCAGTTCCGCAGCCGAGATCGGTTACAGAGGGATCATCTATCTTGCAATAATCTTTAATAAGACTGTAAATGTATGGTCCCCAGGCAGTGGTATCACCGTTTATCTGAAGATCATCGTAGTGGAGAGCAAGAATATCGTAGAAACTGTCGTCCATAGATGATTATGGCAGATAGTTAAGCGGATTGACTCTTTCACCGCCGATACGGATCTCGAAGTGGAGGTGAGCACCTGTAGATGTACCTGTGCTTCCTACTTCGCCGATTGTCTGACCGCGGTTAACATGCTGTCCGTTCTTGACATAAATGTTTCTTGCATGTCCATAAAGAGTAGAGAAACCGTTGCCGTGATCAATAATGCAATAGTTGCCGTATCCTGTACCGCCCTTGTTCTGACCCTTAACAGGCTGTTCAACATAGATAACTGTGCCTGAAGCTGCAGCCATGATCGTGTCTCCGTAACCTGCCCTGATATCAATACCGGAGTGGAACTTCCTGGTCTTATATACAGGGTGGATTCTGTATCCGAAATAGGACGATACGCTTGCACTGTATGTAGGCCAGCGGAAAGTAACTCCGCCTGTAGTCTTCGTTCCGCCTGCATTGTACTTGGAAGTACCGGAAGATCCGCCTCTGTAGATCGTCTGCTGCTTGTTGTACTGACTCTGAAGCTTCTTGATCTCACCGTCAAGTCTCTTTGCTTCTGCTTCAAGCGCATCTTCCTTCTTCTCGAGGGAGTCGATATCTGTATCAACTTTTTCAAGTGTCTTCTCAGAAGTCTGGATAAGGCGATCAAGTTCATCAAGCTGCTTTTTCTTCTCATCTGCAATGTTCTGCATCTCGTCAGCGTACTGAAGCTTGAGGTTTGCCTGGAGTTCAGCATCATCCAATGCTACCTGGAGCATGTCGATCGCCTGGGCATCTGAATCAGCAATAAGGGTTATAACTTCCATATTAGTAAAGAAGCCTGCAATGCTGTTGGATTCAAGAAGAACTTCCAGTGTAGACTTGTTCTGATATTCAAACATGACAGTAATTCTGTCTGTGAAGAGCTTCTGCTGAGCTTCAAGATGTTCCTGTGCTGCAATGTATTCATCCAATGCTTCAGCCTTTGCTTCAAGAGCTCCCTGAAGCTGGGAATAGATAAGCTCATACTGTGCTTTCTGCTCGGCGCTTGCCTGATTGAGCTTGGAAAGCTCACCTGTAAGCTGATCTTTCTGATCCTTTAACTGAGAGATCTTTTCCTTTGCATTCTTTGCATCCTTCTTGGCATTGTCTCTCTTTTTCTTGGCATTATTGATATCTTCCTGAGATACCGGGTTAATAAGGACAGGAACACCACGGACTGCAACGACATTCTTGGCACTGAACCAGGAACTTGATGCTGTCGCAATAAGGCAGCAGATCATTGCAACGAATACCATTGCAACTCTTTTCAATATCCTGTGACTTCTCTTAACCTGTCTTACAGATGTTTCTGAGTTTTCCATATTACACCTCATACCTTTACGTACTTACGTACCGAAATGCCGCTTCCGACGGCTCCTATCAAGAATCCCATTACTACTAATATTACCAATGAATGCCACATGAGTGATCTGGTCGATGCAAGTGCATAGAAGCTGTTAGGATCGATCGAGCTCATGGCCTTATGATAAATATAATAATATACGACGGTTGTGAGTCCCCATGAAGTAAAAGCACTGAAAAGTCCGACTATGGCACCTTCTGTGATATAAGGGAATCTGATGTAATTGTTTGTGGCACCGACGAACTTCATGATCTCGATCTCACTGGCTCTTGAGTATACGGAAATTCGCACCATGTTCGAGATGATGAAAAGTGCTATGACAAACAGTACAACGGAAGCTACTGCCGTTGTGATGTTTACGATCTTTGAAGCCTTCGTAAGGAATACCATTACATTGCTTTCCTGGGAGACCTTGGATACACCGTTATACTGGGCAACTTCCGCACAAACTTCGGTAGCATAAGAAGGATCTGAAAGCCTGAGGCTGAATGTATAAGGAAGATACATATTGTAGTCAAAATCGTCCAGGATGGATGATGAAGAACCAAGATTTGCCTTGAATCCATCATAGTTCTCCTGAGGTGTGGACATTGTAAACTCCAGGACATTCGGATTATTCTTAAGCTTTTCTGCTACGAAGTTTCTTTCTTCCTCCGTGCACTGAAGCTTCATATACACTTCGATAGGAGGTCTCTGCGAAAGCTTTCTCATAATTCTTCTTGCATTAACTGAGAACATATAGAAAGCGCCCATGATGATGAGCATCAACATGATCGTAGTGATGGAGGCAATGGTAACAAGCGGATGCCTGATAATGCCTCTGAAACCTTCCCTTATAGAATTGATAAACGCTCTGCCGGTCATTATTCATCATCCTCCGGGAAAATATCTATATCGCTTCCCGGCTGGAAACCGGTTTTCTTGACCTTCTTATCAAGCTTCTCCTGGCGCTTTGCCTCTTTCTGGGCAAGCTTCTCCTCACGGGCCTTGCGCTTAAGCTCGCGCTTATCAGCCCTTGCTCCGGATCTATGTCCGATATCTGAAGGAAGGTCTTCATCGTCTGCTATGTCAGGATCAAAACTCTTTTTGGAAGGAGCCTTCTCATAAGCTTCCTTGGGGATCACAGGAGCGGGAGCAGGAGCTGCCTTTTCCTCGTCTCCAAAGGATACAGGCATCTTATCCTCAGGAATATTGATCTCTATTATCTCTGCCTTTTCAGGAACAGCCTCGTCCTCATCAGCCTTCTTGTCAGCCTTAGCTTCTTCCTGCTTTACTTCAGGCTTTTTCTCTTCTTTTACTGATTCAGTCTCTTTTTTATCGCCAAAATCAACAGTTACGGGAATATCTGGCTGATCACCTTCATCCTCATCGGATGATTCATCGTCATTAAATACTGCAGGCTTAACTACAGGAACAACTCCTGCTTTGCCTTCTTTGTCTGTCTCTCCGAAAACAAGGCCGGGTACAGAAGGAGATACAACTTTTGATGCATAATCATCATCATCGTAATTGTTGCTGTATTCCTCATCATCACCGAATGCGAGTCCGCTTGAAGCATTTACGGCATCAATAGCACCTGCATAGAGTGCAGTTCTTGAAGGATGCGGCATATAAGGTGTCTGGTCGACATCACCCTTGTAGCTGCTTCGCTTTTCGTCTCTGGAGATACGGCCATCCTCGATCTCGATAACTCTCTGCTTCATTCGGTCAACCATTGCACTGTCGTGTGTGCAGATGATTACAGTAGTGCCGCCGTTCCTGTTGATCTCAAGGAGCATCGCCATGATAGCCTCGGAAGTCTCCGGGTCAAGGTTACCTGTAGGCTCGTCTGCTACGATAAGGCTCGGGTTATTTACCATTGCTCTTGCAATAGCAACTCTCTGCTGCTCACCGCCTGAAAGTTCCTGCGGATAACAGTCAGCCTTTTCCTTAAGTCCGACAACTGATAAGCAGACCTGTACTGTATTCATGAGGCTCTGCTTGGGAACGCCGATGATCTCGCCTGCGAATGCTACATTCTCGGCTACTGTCTTTGTCTCGATAAGACGGAAGTCCTGATAGATCATTCCGATCTTACGGCGCAGATGGGGTATGAGCGCACGGCTCATATGTGAAATATCGAAGTTATCGATAGTTACTTTGCCTTTTGTGGGTCTTTCCTCGCAGGTAATGCACTTGAGAAGAGTAGACTTTCCTGAACCTGATTTACCGATTACGAATACGAATTCACCGTCTTCTATAGTGAAATCGACGCCTTTTAAGGCTTCAACACCGGTACTGTATGTTTTCTCTACGTTTATAAAATCTATCAAAATAATTACCTGATCTTGTTGTCATTGGTATCGTTAAGATAGTCGATGTATGTTCTTACCATCGTGGCCATCTTAAAGAGTACCGCATCATCAAATTTCCTAAGGTCAAGGCCTGTCTTGGTCTTCACCTTCTCGAGTCTGTACACGAGAGTGTTTCTGTGAACGAAAAGCTCTCTTGAAGTCTCTGAACCGTTAAGGTCATTCGCGAAGAATGTATCAATAGTAGTTCTTGTTTCCTCATCAAGCTGCTTGAATGCCTCGTTGGGGAAAACTTCCCTGATGAACATCTCGCAGAGCGGCTTAGGAAGCTGATAGATCAATCTTCCGAGACCGAGCTTGTCATATCTGGAAAGGTCTGACTCACCGTCGAAGATCTTGCTGACCTTGAGAGCAGTCATCGCATCAGAATAGGACTTGCTGATATCCATAAAGGAACCTACTACGGAACCGACAGCGACTTTAGCTTTGCATCCCTCAGATGTAAGGCATGCAAGAACAGACTGTGAAGTCTCTTCGATAAAGCTGTCTCTGGATTCCTCACTTACCTGTGATTCAAGAGCGTCGATAATGACGATTGCCGTGGTGTCATCCATGGAGATAACAGTAGCAACATCAGAATCTGTATAGAGGTTCTGCAGGATCTCAAATGCCTCTGCACTCTGCTCGACTGTAGTTCTTACAACGAGAACGAGTCTCGGATTGTTGCAGTCGATCTTATAACCTCTTGCGATCATAGGAACTTCGGATCTGATCTCATTATCGAGCAATACATTACGGATGAAGATCGCCTTCTCCGCATCTGTTCCCTTCTCCTTGACCAAAGTCTTCATCCACTCTGCGATGAGCTGCAAAGAGATCTTGGCATCCGGATCGGTGCTCTCGATATAGAGGATATATTTAAGCTGTTCGCCTATGAAAACCTTAAGATATGTTCTGTCGGCGGTGGAAGCGAAAAGATTGTCTGAAGATACAACTGCTCTGAAGGAAGGATCTGTCTCTTCATCACCTATCTCATTCGTGGCAGCCAGGATCTTACCGGCTGTATCAATCACTCCGCAGTTAGCAGAGATAATTGTTTTTACCTGACGCATACATTTTTTAATTTCTTCCATGGTTCCACCTCTCAAATGGCCAAAACAATACGAACGTCCCTAAAACGCTACATTAAATCATATTATTTTTCTTAAAAAGGTGCAAGTTTTGAAACGATCTGACACTGTTTTGCCACACAAAAAAGAGACCGTGAACTCTTACGAATTCACGGTCCCTGAATTGAGGTTCTAGATTAATTCTATTAGGAAATGATGCTCTGCTCTGTATCCTTATCGAAGAGGTGGATACGGTTAGAGTCAACTGCGAGGTCAACAACCTGACCAACTGCAGACTGGGATGTTGTAGGGTCAACACGGCATGTGAGCGGGAGTGATCCGTTAACTGTGACATAGAGGTATGTCTCAGCACCGAGCATTTCGACGACGTCAACGTCTGCTGTGAAAGCTGACTCAGGGTGATCTGTAACGTATGTGATATCGTCTGTGATTGCTTCAGGTCTAACACCGAAGATAACTTCCTGACCGTCGCGCTCCATAACTTCCTCAACAGCATATCTCTCAGGAAGCTTGATTGTAACGTTCTCGAAAGAAACGAATACATCAGAACCTTCAACGTTGATAACTGCATTGATGAAGTTCATAGGAGGCATTCCGATGAATCCTGCAACGAATGTGTTAACCGGGTTGTCATAGAGCTCCGTAGGAGAGTCAACCTGCTGGATGAAACCATCCTTCATAACTACGATTCTGGTACCCATTGTCATAGCTTCTGTCTGGTCGTGTGTAACGTAAACGAATGTTGTCTTAAGTCTGTGGTGAAGCTTTGTGATCTCAACACGCATCTGTACACGGAGCTTAGCGTCGAGGTTTGAGAGAGGCTCGTCCATGAGGAAGACCTTAGGGTCACGAACGATAGCACGGCCGAGAGCAACTCTCTGACGCTGACCACCGGAGAGAGCCTTAGGCTTTCTGTCAAGCAAGTGCTCGATCTCGAGGATCTTAGCTGCTTCCTGAACACGGCGGTTGATCTCGTCCTTAGGCATCTTTCTGAGCTTAAGAGCGAAAGCCATGTTGTCACGAACTGACATATGAGGATAGAGAGCGTAGTTCTGGAAAACCATTGCGATGTCTCTGTCCTTAGGGAGAACGTCGTTTACGCAACGATCGTCAATATAGATCTCACCCTCAGAAATATCTTCAAGACCTGCGAGCATACGAAGTGTTGTAGACTTACCGCATCCTGAAGGACCTACGAGAATAACGAATTCCTTATCTGCTACATCAAGATTGAAATCTGAAACAGCAACAACGCCGCCATCATACTTCTTGTAAACATGCTGGAAAGATAAACTTGCCATAACTTCAAACCTCCAAAAATGTGCCCACCCAAAGCGGGCTTGATAACTACGAGAATAGTAACAAACCGCAGGTGTCTTTCCTATATGACACAATTCCCAAAAAAAGTAATGCTATTTTGGCATAGTAATTTCCTTTGCTTGGTGAAACTATCAATTGCCCTCAAACTATTTTGTGATTGTTGTACAAGAAAAAGAGGCAAATTAAGTAAATTGGGGCATTTTCGGACTTTAGTTATATTGTGCAAATTATCTTCTCAGTGCAAAAAATACATTTATTTATATTACTTTTCTATTACTTAAGCTGCATATCAGGACCGTACCTTAAAAGTTGCGATAATATGCGAGGTGATGCGCTAATATATTTATGTAATTAATTTTAGGTTTAATTTGTTGACTTTTGAATATTTATGCATTATATTGCATAAATCAAACATCAGGGTGGGGATTATCCACTCTTACCGGAGGCATTAAAAATGGCAAACGAAGAATCTGTAAAGTATGTTTCTATTATTGGATCCACTGGATACGTCGGAGCAGAACTCGTAAGAGGTTTTGCAGGACATCCTTATTTCAGATTCCGCCATCTTACAAGCCAGACTTTTGCAGGCAAGCCCTATTCCGATATCTATCCTGAATTCAGAGGCATTGTCGACAACGAGTGCGAAGATCTTCCTTATGAAGAGGTAGCAAAAGATTCGGATCTCGTAATCACTGCCCTTCCCCACGGAGTATCTGCAAAGATCGTTCCCGAGCTTCTCAAGGCAGGAACAAAAGTAATCGATCACAGCGGCGACTTCAGATATAAGGATCTTGCAACATACGAGAAATCCTATAAGCTCACACATCCTAATCCTGATCTCCTTAAGACTGCAGTATATGGTCTTCCTGAGATCTACAGGGAAGAACTTAAGACCGCTAATCTCGTAGCAAATCCCGGATGCTATCCGACATGCTCGCTGACAGCACTTGCGCCTTTCCTTAAGAATCATCTTATCGAAGAAGATTCCATCATAATCGATGCCACATCAGGAGTCAGCGGCGCAGGAAGAAAGGCAGATCTCGCATATGCTTTCTGCGAGACAGATGAGTCATTCAAGCCTTACGGAGCAGTAGGCCACCGTCACACCACAGAGATCTCCGAGCAGTGCTCTTTCCTTGCCGGAAAGAAATCCGGTGATATCAAGGTCACATTCACTCCCCACCTGGCTCCATTCAAGCGCGGAATGCTTGCAACAGTTTATGTTAAGCCTTCCAAGGCATTCTCAGATGTATCTTCCGAGAAGATCAATGAGATATATAAGGATTACTATAAGAATGAGACTTTCGTAAGAGTCCTTTCAGGAAATACTCTTCCTGATGTTAAAGCAGTAGCCGGTTCCAACTACATTGACGTCAACGGAGTCTATGATCCTGATACAGGCATCATCAAGCTGTTTACGGCACAGGACAACCTGGGCAAAGGCGCAGCACTTCAGGCAATTCAGGCAGCAAACGTAATGTTCGGATTCGAAGAGACAGCCGGACTTAAGAATATCGTAAGAGGTATCTGATTATGGCAGGACAGAAAGAAAACCCCGTTATCACGGGAGACATGAAGAATAACGTAGACAGGGCGTCGATCCTCATCGAGTCACTTCCTTACATCAGGAAGATGAGAGGCCAGACCTTCGTCATCAAGTACGGCGGAAATGCCATGATCAATGAAGAGTTAAAGCAGTCCGTAATGGATGATATCACGCTTCTTAAGTACATCGGCATCAACCCCGTCATCGTTCATGGCGGCGGACCTGACATCAGCGACATGCTGAACAAGGTCAATAAGGAATCCCACTTTGTAAACGGCTTAAGATATACGGATGAAGAGACAATGGGTTATGCCCAGATGGTCCTTATCGGTAAGACCAACAAGGATATCGTATCTACACTTTGCGGAAAAGGAGCAAAGGCTATTGGTATCTCAGGAATCGACGGCAACCTTATCGAAGCCGAGAAGATGACAGAGGATGCTGAAGGCAATCCCATCGATATCGGTTATGTCGGAAAGATCAAGAAGATCAACACAAAAGTCATCTCCATGCTCGCGAACGACGAGTATATTCCTGTTATCGCCCCCATCGGCGTAGGCAAGGATGGTGAGAGCTATAACATCAACGCTGACACGGTTGCAGCTGAAGTTGCAGTCGCTTTGGGAGCTTCAAAACTCATTACCCTTACCGATGTCGGCGGCGTACTTAAAAAACTTGAAGACGGTTCCGACTATATCATTCCCGTATTGGACCAGAAGGATATCAAGGATCTCGTTGATGAGGGCATAATCAAGGGCGGCATGATCCCCAAGATCGAGGGCTGCCTCGACACGGTATTGCGAGGTGTCGACAGAGCGCACATAATAGATGGAAGAATTCCCCATTCTATTATTCTTGAAACATTTACCAAGAACGGCATCGGCACAATGATCGTAAAGGAGAAGAAAGAACATTATGAGTATAGAAAATGATCTCGCCCTGATTCAGGATTTTGATAAAAACTATTGTCTTCAGGTATTTAACCTCCTCCCTGTTGCCTTCGTTAAAGGCAAGGGATGCTATCTTTATGATACAACCGGAACCAAGTACCTTGACATGATCGGCGGTATCGCTGTTAACAGCTTAGGTTATGCTCATCCGAAGCTTACCGCCGCAGTTTGTACGCAGGCTAAGAACCTCATTCACGCATGCAATTACTACTACATTCCCCAGAAGTCCGAACTCGCTTACAGGCTCTGCCGTGCGAGCTTCGCAGATAAGGTCTTCTTCTGCAATTCCGGTGCTGAGGCTAATGAAGCAGCTATCAAGCTTGCAAGAAGTTATTTCTACTATAAGGATATTAACAAGTACGAGATCATCACAGCTGACATGAGTTTCCACGGAAGGACCATGGGAACAGTAGCAGCTACAGGTCAGGCCAAATTCCAGAGGCCCTTTGAACCTAATCTTCCCGGCTTTGTTCATGTTCCATATAACGATATCGACGCATTGATCGAGGCAGTCAACCCCAAGACGGCAGCAATCATGTTAGAGCTCATTCAGGGTGAGAGCGGTGTTCATCCGGCAGATCTTGAATACATCCAGGATGTAAAGAAGCTCTGTGTCGAAAAGGGAATCCTCTTGATCATCGATGAGGTTCAGACAGGCATCGGACGTACAGGCAAGATGTTCTGCTATCAGAACTATGGTGTTCAGCCTGATATCATGACTCTCGCAAAGGGCTTGGGCGGCGGTGTTCCGATCGGCGCTATGCTCACGACAAACGAGGTCGCAACAGGCATGAAGCCCGGTGATCACGGCACCACATTCGGCGGAAACCCCTTAGCTTGTGCTGCAGGCAATGCTGTTCTTGAAGCAATCGAAGAAGAGAACATCATCGACAATGTTAAGGAAGTAAGTGAAGAACTTTTCGAAAAGCTCAATAAGCTCAGGGCAAAATACAACTGCATCCGTTCAGTAAGGGGTAAGGGTCTCCTTATCGGAATCGAGTTCGATGACACCATTACCGCCCAGGGAATGCGTGAACAGCTCTTCTCGATGGGAATCCTTGTAAGCGCCATCGGTAAATCAACGATCAGGCTTGCACCTCCTCTCATCATCACCAAGGCTCAGGCAGGACAGTTCGTCAAAGCGCTTGATAAGATCCTCAAGAATGTACAGGGTCCCAAGAGTGTTTTCGGCAAGCTCAAGGAAGCCTTCCCTTCAAAGAAGCAGATCGCTGACAAAGCAGCAGCTGTAGGTACAGCAAAGATCGACAAGCTTGATCAAGCAGGACTTACTGACAAGAAGACAGATATCGACGTGATCGACGACGACAAAGAGTAACATAACGGCTATTAAGGAGTAATTACAATGAAGCATTATATAGATTTCCACAGAGATGTAAGTTTTGAAGATCTTGACTATCTTCTTGATACAGCGATCGATCTTAAGGCTAAGACCAAGGCCGGTATCGAGCACCACCTTCTTAAGGGCAAATCCCTTGCTATGATCTTCACAAAATCATCAACAAGAACAAGAGTCTCCTTTGAAGTCGGTATGTATCAGCTTGGCGGCCAGGCTCTTTTCCTGAGCAACAACGACATCCAGATCGGCAGAGGCGAGACTATCTATGACACAGCTAACGTTCTGTCCGGAATGGTTGACGGCATCATGATCAGAACATTCAAGCATCAGGATGTCGAAGACCTCGCAAAGTACGGCAAGGTTCCTGTAATCAACGGTCTTACAGACGATCAGCACCCTACACAGGTATTAGCTGACCTCCTTACGATCAAGGAACACAAGGGCGCCCTCAAGGGTCTTAAGATGGCTTACTTAGGCGACGGAAACAATATGGCTAACTCCCTTCTCCACGCTTGTGCAAAGGCCGGCATGGATATCTCCGTAGCAAGCCCCAAGGCATATACATGCCCTGACAAGTATGTTAACGAAGCAAAGGAAGATGCAAAGGTAACAGGCTCCAAGATCGTCATGACAGAGGATCCTTTCGAAGCTGCTGAAGGCGCTGATGTAATCTATACTGACACATGGACATCAATGGGTCAGGAAGCAGAGAAGGCTCAGAGAGTAGAGATCTTCAAGAACTATCAGGTCAACTCCAAGCTTATGGGTGTTGCTCATTCTGATGCCATCTTCATGCATTGTCTCCCTGCTTACCGCGGATATGAAGTTACAGAAGATGTTATCGACGGACCTCAGAGCGTTGTTTTCGACGAAGCTGAAAACAGACTTCACGCACACAAAGCCATCCTCGTAAACTGCTTTCTTAACTAATGGAAAACAACAGTCCCGTAATAAGAATTGCCGGCGTCTCAGACGCCCCTGAAGTATCGCGCTTATTAAGAAGCGCGATGCTTACTTATTGCGCTGATTCCGGAATCTCCTCGTCGATGCTCGAAGCTCTCACCGAAAGTGTCGAGAGCGTTGCTGACAGGATCAGTAAACAGACATGTCTTGTCGCTGAGACAGACGGCAGGATAGCAGGAACCATCTGCATCAAAGAGGTCCCGAATCCAATGGTCTATACCTTCTCTGATAAGACATGCGGTTTCCTGCAGCACGCAGGCAGATCCTTCTATATCTCAAGATTTGCCGTTCTCGAAAAATACCGCAAGACCGGACTTGGAATAGACCTTATCTCAAAGGCTGTCGAGACAGCCCGCATTTCAGATGCCGAATGCATCTTATTGCATTCAGCCGCAAGCAATAAGAACATGGTCGAATTCTACGCAAAACGCGGATTCAAACTTATTGATTCTGAGAATTCCAGAGGCTATATGAGAGGGCTTTTCGCCTGCACTTTAGATAGTCTTTGATAAGAACAGATCACAGTCAGAAAACTCAGGATCATTCTTCATCTGACCGTAAGCTTTATCTCTTGCTTCCTCACTGTCATACATAGCGAAAACAGCGCTGCCGGAACCTGTCATCCTGGCATATCTGGCGCCTGTACCTATAAGTGCTTCCCTGGCCTTCTTTATCTTCGGAACCTTCTCAAAAGAAGGTATCTCAAGGTCATTTATAAGGAGATCAGCTCCTTCAAGGAATCTTTCTAAGGGGTCCTTATCCTCACTGTTCAGACTATCGATATAAGCTTCATAGCTTGCTTCATCAAAGCCCGGCAAAGGCTTGCTGTCTATCGCATGGAAACACTCGGGTGTTGATACGCCCTGTGAAGGTTTTACGATAAGGAGCGGGATGCCGGAAAGCGGATAAAGATCTCTTATGTCCTCACCGACTTTCTCACAAAGACATGTTCCTCCATAAAGGAAGAACGGCACATCAGCGCCGACATTAACTGCCAGCTGATTGAGTTCCTCATCAGTAAATGGACATCCGAAGTGCTCCTGAAGAACCATAAGAACTGCTGCAGCATCAGAACTTCCGCCGCCCATGCCAGACTCTGAAGGAATTACCTTCGTCAGGACGATCTCGATAAACGGGAATTGGTTCTTCTTCCAGCGCTGTGCATTTGGAACAGACGGATCAGCCATTGCCTTCTTGCGTAAAGAGGAAAGAAATCTGTCCTTCGCCTTGCTGCAAAGATTCTTCTCCGGATCGATATCATTTCTGCCGATGCATTTGATATCAAAACCGCTTTCGCGTTCCGGATATATGTTTATGGTAAGTGTATCTGCCAGATCGATCTCCTGCATGATCGAATATAAGCTGTGGTATCCGTTGGGAAGGATCCCGCGCACACGCAGGAAGAGATTCAATTTGGCATTAGCAACAATCTCGTAAGAATCCATAAGGATCTCCAAATCATTAGTCGAATAGATCGATTCAAATTATAAATCAATTTTACCTTATCTTTAAAACAAATTAAAGTTAAAGTCTTTTCTTCGAATTCCAATAAAAAAGCACTGTCAAACACTGATCTCGTCAGTAGTGACAGCGCTTTGGTTAGTCAGTTCAAAGTCTGTATCAGACAGCAACTTCTTCCTGTGACTTCTCCGGCATAATGCCTACGCGGACTGTTCTTGTAAGAACATCGATATATGAGAAGGAAACGATTGACTGCTTACCTGCTTCATTGTTGCAAAGCATTGTGAAAACATTGGGATAGCAGTGCTCAACTGTTCCGATGTAAGTGATGATCCTCTTACGGCCGCCGTTGGTCTTGCAAACGATACGCTTGCCGATGAGTTCTTGAAACTTAGCTTTGCACATTTCCAAATCGGAACTGATTATCATATGTATTCCCTCCGCCCGGAGATTAGAGTGATTTAATATTTCAGTAAGCTTAAAAGAACATTACGAAAATATTTCCAACATGCGCCAATACTAACATTTCCTTGATATATTGTCAACGAAAAAACACAATATTTAGTGAAAAAACACCACGAATCCTACAAAATGTAGTGGTGCGGCATTTTCGACAGAATTAATGGCAAAACTTCTTACAGTTCCGCTTTTTGTCGTGATTGAAAAGACCATCCTTTTACAATACAATCGTATTCATATTATTAAATTACAGGAGAGGCCAGATATGCTTAGTGACATTGAGATAGCTCAGAGTGCAAAGATCAACCCCATTTCAAAAGTAGCAGAGCAGATAGGAATCGATACAGATAAGCTGGAATTCTACGGCAAATACAAAGCAAAACTCCCGCTCGATTATATCGAAGGATTACCCACTAACCCCAATGTCAAACTCATCCTCGTTACTGCCATGAACCCTACTCCGGCAGGCGAAGGAAAGACTACCGTCAGCATCGGTCTCGCACAGGGATTAAAGCTCATCGGTAAAAAGCCTGTCCTCGCTTTGAGAGAGCCCTCTTTGGGACCTGTCTTCGGCGTTAAGGGCGGCGCATGCGGCGGCGGTTATTCGCAGGTCGTACCGATGGAGGATATCAATCTCCACTTCACTGGCGACATTCACGCCATTACCACTGCAAACAACCTTCTTGCAGCCATGATCGACAACCACCTTTTCCAGGGCAATGAACTTAAGATCGATAAGGACAGGATCCTCTGGAAGAGATGTCTTGATATGAACGACAGATGCCTCCGTGCAGTAACAGTAGGTGTCGGCGGCGGCACAAAGGGCGTTACCCGTCCCGAGATCTTCCAGATCACCGCAGCATCAGAGATCATGGCTATCCTCTGTCTTGCCAAGGACATGGATGATCTTAAGGTAAGACTCGACAGGATCGCTATAGCATACGATACAGACGGCAACCTCGTTACTGCCGGCCAGCTCGGAGCTACAGGAGCTCTTGCCACATGTCTCAAGGATGCGATGTGTCCTAACCTCGTACAGTCACTCGAAGGCGTTCCCGCGCTTGTTCACGGCGGACCTTTCGCAAATATCTCACACGGATGCAACACATGCATCGCCACCAAGACTGCACTTAAGCTTGGCGATATCGTTGTAACTGAAGCCGGATTCGGTGCTGACTTAGGTGCTGAGAAATTCCTCGACATCAAATGCAGAGACTTGGGTATCTGGCCTGATCTCGTCGTACTCGTTACAACAGTTAGATCTCTTAAGTACAATGCGGGCATTCCGAAGGATAAGCTCTCCGAGCCTAATCCCGAGGCTGTTAAGGCAGGTCTTGCAAACGTATTAAAGCATATTAAGAACATGCAGAACTTCGGTGTTCCGGTCCTTGTAGCATCCAACAGATTCCTCACTGACACAGAGGAAGAACTCAGCATTGTTGAGGAAGCATGCAAGGCTACAGGCGCCGATTTTGCTCCGGCTGAGATCTTCGCCAAGGGCGGCACAGGCGGAATCGATCTTGCAAACAAGGCAGTATCGATCCTGGATCAGAACAAGCCCAAGGCTCCTGTATATACATATGAACTCACAGACTCTGTTGAAGAAAAGATCAACAAGGTTGCGAAGAAAGTCTACGGCGCTGGAGCTGTCGAGATCCTTCCTGAAGCAGCAACCAAGATCAAGGAATTCGTCGAAAAGGGATACGGGAACCTCCCTATCTGCATCGCGAAAACACAGTATTCATTGTCTGATGACCCTAAAAAGCTCGGTAATCCTGAGGGCTTCACCCTTACTGTCAGAGACTGCTATATCTCTGCAGGAGCAGGCTATCTCGTAATCCTCACAGGAACGATCGTAACAATGCCCGGTCTTCCTCCGCACCCTGCTGCAATGGACATCGACATTGATAACAAAGGCGTAATCACAGGACTCTTCTGATATTTGATGAAAAGACCGAATCCGACATTTCTGACTAAGGCTGAAGGGATAAAGACATCCCGTAAAAAGCGTACACTTATAATCATTCTTGCGATAATGGTGATCACTTTCATAATCGTGTTTATAAGCTCCATCGCTTCTTATCAGGATACCTACCGCCTTATGTATCCGGGACTTATCGGAGCGGCGACAAGCACTACCACCGCGTATTCGGCTTATCAGAGACCAGTCCATACAACGACAGAGACTACGACACAGGTTACGACTACGGCGACGACCACCATTCCGCACGCCGTACTCGCTGCCACGCCTACTCCGACTCTGTCACCTGAAGCTACCGGCCGTTCACAGAACAACTATCCCGAACCGTTTACCGAGGACAGGAATTTCAGTTTTAATCCGCCGGCAATACAGTCAGCCACTTATCAGGAACGCGCGGTCTATCTTGAAGAACTCAAGGAAAGCGTAAGGACATATCAGAAAACACATAGTGATCTGAGGATCTGTTTTGAATTCATCTCTCTTCCCAACGGCGAGAGGATCGGCATTGACGAGTTGGAACCCGTGGTCCCTTCAGGAGCCATGGCTATACCTTTCTCGATCGTTTACTACGATAAGATCGCCGGCATTACCGGACCTTTGTCTGAGATCGTTACTTTCGACAGCAAATTCAAAGGTTCTCGCAGTTCCTCTTATATAGCCAAGAACTACGGTTACGGAAAGCAGTTCTACATGAGAACGATCCTTAACTATGCCGTCTCCAAGAACGACAGCATAGCGCTTAACTATCTGGTCGATAATCTTGGCGGCACCGGTCCTGCAATAGAGCGTGTTAATAAGATAAGTTCCTATATCAAATACGACCAGCCGGTCATCTATAAGAATTTCCAGGGCAAGGAGTTCAGGTCCCCCGGCATGACCTCCTGCTACGACATGGGCAATTATCTGTCATATATCTACCGCGTGTTCAAGAACACACCTCAGGTAAACCAGCGTCTTGTAAACGACCTTGCTTCGAACGAGATCGAATCACCTTTGAAGGCGGCTTTCCCTCCGGATACAAGGATCCTTCATGTTCTCGGACGCAATACGAGCAGAGGCGCGTATCTTGAATGTGCGATCGTGGATTACAAAGAGCCTATAGCTGTCGTCATTTACGTGGAATCCGGCAACTCTGACAGAGCCGGAACGGCTATCGCCACTATCGGTTCTTATACGCAGAAATATATCGAAAAGTGCTACGGCGGACAGGTATAAGAAGAGTTGTCCTAATAATCGAAGCCAAGCTCTATACCTTTTATGTTATACTCTCCGTTATAACGAACAATCTGATGAGCAAGATTTAAGATAGTTTGTTATAATTCTTTTGTTTAATAATACAGAAGTACGTCCCGCGCGGTCTGCCGCCGGCCAAGGTCCCGTGCGATTTCGGGCTGTGAACCCTGTCAGGTCCGGAAGGAAGCAGCAGTAAGCGGTTTACGGAGTGCGCCGCGGGTTAAGCCTTACCGACGGCAGTTCGGGCGGGACGTACTTTTTATTCAGATCTACGATTCGGCTTTAAGGAACTAACTATGGAAGATCATATCGTTCTCTACAGACAATACAGGCCCCTTACATTCGATGATGTTGTCGGTCAGGAAGCCGCTGTCACAGCTCTCAGGCAATCAATTGCCTCAAAGAAGCTGGCTCATGCATATCTTTTCTGCGGCCAGCACGGTACCGGTAAGACGACGATCGCCAAGATCTTTGCACGTGCCGTAAACTGCGAACACCCCGTTAACGGCAATCCATGTAATGAATGTCCTACCTGTAAGGGCATCCTTGACGGTTCCATCCTTGATGTTACAGAGATGGATGCTGCTTCCAATAACGGCGTAGATGATATCAGACCGATCCTTCAGGAAGTTAATTTCGCTCCTACAAGAACGACTTACAAAGTCTATATCATCGACGAGGTCCACATGCTCTCCAAGGGTGCCTTCAATGCACTCCTCAAGACTATAGAGGAACCTCCGAAGCATGTAATCTTCCTTTTCGCCACCACCGAATCAGACAAGATCCCGGCAACGATCATCTCGCGCTGCCAGAGATACGACTTTAAGAGAATTCCTATAGATCTTATTTCCGGCAGATTAAGAGAAGTCTGCGGCAAGTCAGGCATCAAAGCATCAGAAGATGCTCTCCGCCTCATCGCTTCCAGATCCGACGGTGCTCTCCGTGATGCACTGTCACTTCTTGACCAGATCTCGGCCATCTCCGGAAACGACAAAGAGATCAGTTCCCAGGACGTTGAGCGCATTACAGGTACAGTAGACAGTTCATTCCTTTTCAAGATGGCGAACTGCCTTATCGATGCCCGTTTCGATGAGCTTATCGACCTTTGCGAGATATTGAATGCATCAGGCAAGAACCAGGCGCGTTTCACGCTTGATCTTGCCGCATATTTCAGAGATCTCCTCATCATAAGGGTCAAGGCAGATCCGATCATCTACCTGCCTTATCCCCAGGAGACCATCAAGGATATGTATCAGACAGCATCCAAAGTCAGCGCAGATACGCTGACCGGATATATCAGTTTCCTCTCCAAGGAATATGCTGAACTCCGCAAGTCTCCTGATATTCCGACGAGTTTTGAGCTCATGCTCATGCGCCTTTGCGGAAGAAAGTCTGCCCTGCCGGTAACACCTATCGTTATCCCGGACTTTGCAAAAAAGCAGGCAGAAACTGCTAAGACCATTACTTTGGATGAACCTGTTAAGGCCGAAGAAGTTAAAAAGCAGGAAGAGCCTGTAAAGAAAGAGGAACCTGCACCGGCACCTTCAGCAGAGCCTGTTGCAGAACCGGCACAGGAAAAGGCTTCCGAGCCCGAAGAAGATGCAAAGGAATCTTCACCTGAAAATGCATCCGGAGAAGAAGCATCCGCTGCACCTGCTCCCACACCCGCACCGGCGCCTGCGCCCTACAGACCTAAGCCTTCTGCAGGACCTTCTTCATCAATGTTCTCATTCAACGCTTCTTCCGATCTTAAGGAAGAACCTGAAAAGACTGAAGAGCCTAAGCCTTCCTTCGGTTCACTTTTCTCTTCAAATACAGATGAAAAGTCTTCTTCTGAACCCGAAGAACCTTCTGAGCCTGACGAAGATGACCTGGAAGATGATGCATATATCCCGGGCGACGCTTCTTTCAATGAACACACAGAGCCTACGATCTTCTCTTTCATGCCGAAGGAGACTGAGTCAAAGCTGAGCTTTGGTCTTGAAGATGAGAAAGAATCCGAAGAGGATACGCCTTCTTCACCCGTACAGGGAATTTTCGCGAACCTCTCACCGTCATTCTTAAGGGATATCACAGGCGAACCGGAAGAAGAGCCTGAAGAGCCCGAAGAAGAAGCACCAGCAGTTCCCCGTTCACAGCTGGCAGTCCAGGCTGATAAGAGCGGACTTATCGTTGATGGAAGATCCAAAGAGACTGTAAGGACTCCTTCCTTCACAGGAGCAGATGCAGACATCGCAGTCAGATGGAGCAATCTTACTTCCGAACTTAAGAACAGCAACGGAAACATCGCTGTTATCCTGGAGCATACGAAGCTCCGCAAGGAAGGTGATTCCGCATATATAGTTTTCGAAGACAGGGACGAGAGACTCTTGTCCAATCTTAAGAAATCCCAGGCGTTCAGACAGATCTCATCCGGCATAAAGGATAAGTTCGGAGCTGCACACCTGTATATCTGCACTCAGAGAATGTACACTGAGCAGATGAGAAAGAACCAGGCATCAGAACTCGACAAGAGACTTGATGACTTAAATGAGCGTTCCAAGAATATGGGCGTCCCCACAGACGTTCATTTCGGTGACTAATAGATCAATCAGATAAATACCGGAGGTTATTACAATGGCAAAAGGATTCCGTGGCGGAATGGGAATGGGCGGCAACATGAGCCAGGCTATCGCACAGGCTCAGAAGATGCAGCGACAGATCGAGATGGCTCAGGCAGAGATCCAGGAAATGGAGTTTACAGGTACAGCCGGCGGCGAACTCGTTAAGGTAGTTGTTTCCGGTAAGCACCAGCTCAAGAGCGTTGAGATCGCCAAGGATGTAGTTGATCCCGATGATATCGAAGGTCTCCAGGATCTCATCATTGCAGCTGCCAACCAGGCTCTCGCTCAGATCGACAAGACCAATCAGGAGCGTATCGGTGCCATCACAGGCGGTTTGAAACTGCCCTTCTGATAATGGCAAGATATTCACCTTCAATCCAGAACCTTATAGCACAGCTGAGCAGTCTTCCCGGAATCGGCGGAAAGTCTGCACAGCGTTTGGCATTCCATATCCTCGCTATGGATGACAAGGATGCAGAAGCTCTCACATCCGCGATAACGGCAGCAAGACAGTCCACCAAGAGATGCACATGCTGCCAGAACTTCACGGATTCTGATCCCTGCCCTATCTGCTCGGATCCGTTGAGGGACAAGACGACCATCCTCGTAGTGGAATCGCCAAGGGATGTATCGACATTCGAGCGTGCTCATGAATATAAAGGCCTCTATCATGTGCTTCACGGAGTTTTTAACCCCATGAAGTCCATGAGCATTTCAGACACCACTATTCCTGATCTCATCAAGCGTCTTGCAGACCACCCTGAGGTCACGGAAGTTATCGTGGCAACTAACCAGACGGCTGAAGGCAATGCCACTGCGCTTTACCTCTCAAGGATGGTAGGTCCTTCAGGCATAAAGGTGTCACGTCTTGCATCAGGTCTTCCCATGGGTTCGGATATTGAATACGCTGATGACTTAACACTGCTTTCTGCTTTAAAAGGCAGGGTAATGCTTTCAGGAGAGAATAATGAGGCTTGATAAATTCCTTAAGTTGTCCAGAGTCATAAAGCGCAGAACTGTAGCAAACGATGTTTGCCAGGCAGGCAGAGTTACAGTTAACGGCAAGCCTGCGAAGCCTTCTGTAAAGCTTAAGGTCGGCGATGTCGTAACAATTCTTTTCGGCAGCGGAGAAGTAACCTTCAAAGTCACGGCACTTCCCGAGACTGTGCGGAAAGAGGAAGCCCAGTCGATGTACGAACTCATCGAATAAGCTCTAATATTACAAGTATTTTAAGTTTGACCCCGGGTTGTTGTTTTGCTCCCGGGGTTAAGTAATAATAATCGTATAAGGGAAAATCGGGAGGCATACCTTGCGCAAAGTAAGACGTAAGACAGGCGGTATATCTTTCATTACGGCGATGATCTGCATCACCTTTATTGTTATCGGTATCGTATGCCTGACTAAGTATGCCAATATTCACAGACAGAAAGAGCGTCTTATCGCAGAGAACTCTTCCCTTGTTGCCCAGTCTGAAGCTTTGTCTGACAGATTAAAGCAGATCAGAGCTCAGGAAGAATTCGGCAAGGACGATGCTTATATCGAGAGTGTCGCAAGATCCCAGCTCGATATGGTCTATCCCGGAGAAGTTATCTTCAGAGTTACGGGCGAGAAGTACAACTGATATTAGTTTATAAGCAGATTAACAGACCGGTAACCATTAAAGTTGCCGGTCTTTTTATTTATCTATTAAGAATATCCTTTGATACAAGATAGGCTTCGCTCATGCAAGCCTGGAGATTGAACCCTCCGCTGATACCGTCGATATCAAGGGCTTCGCCGATTATATAAAGGCCGGGAACGATCTTCGACATACAGGTCTTACGGTCAACTTCCTTAAGAGATACACCGCCCCTGGTAACATAAGCGCCTTCGAGTACCGGAGCACGCTCAAGTCCTATCCCGAGATGCTTGGTTTCCCTTATCAAGGCTCTTCTGTTTTCTCTGGTAAAGCCCTGCGCATAAAGTTTTTCTGCTCCGGCTCTTTCCGCGACAGCGGATGCAACTGAAGCGGGAACGAACCTGGCAAGAAGATTCGTGATCTTCGTATCCGCATGTTCTTTTATTAGATCCTGGAATTCCCTGTCAAAGTCTTCTTCCTTCACAGAAGGGATCAGATCAAGTTCAAGATAGGCTCCCTTCCCACTGGTATCCGAAGGTATCTCACGGGACATTTCCATAACAGCAGGACCTGTAAGTCCGAATGGAGCGAAAAGTATCTCACCTTCACGGTAACACACCTTTTTACCTTCTGAATAAAGAGAGATGCCCGCCGTGAGCGATACTCCGCTCAATGCTTTGGTAAAGGCGGCCGAATCATTGTCCACATTAACCGGAGCCAGAGCTGCTCTTACCGGAACGATAGTGTGGCCAATGCTTTGAGCAAGCCTGTATGAATCTCCGGAAGAACCTGTTTTCGGGAACGAGCTGCCTCCGCAGGACAGCACCAGATAATCGAATGAATAGCTTCCTTTTGCAGTATCTGCCTCAAAAAAGGCATTCTTCCTTATCCCGGTTACCTTTGTATCGCATAATATATTTGCGCTGCCGGAGATGTAAGATAACAGAGCATCTCTTACTCTTACAGCACTGTCACATACAGGGAAGATCCTGTTATTGTCTTCTTCCTTGGTCTTTAAGCCGATATGCTTTTCGATCAGCTCAATGGTGTCTTCCGGTCCGAATTCCTTAAGTGCAGGATATATGAAGTTGCCTGCTTCATGGTAACAGTCCTTGAGCACAGAGGCGTCCTTCCGGTTGGTTATATTGCAACGGCCGTGGCCTGTTAAGGTAAGCTTCTTGCCGGGTGCGGAACTCTTCTCTAATATGGTGACCTCTATATCTTCCCCATTCGAAAAACGCTTGATAAGACAAGCAGTAAAAAGGCCGGCTGCGCCGCCTCCGATTATCCCGACACGCTTTTTCATCAAGTATCTATAACTCTGATCTGGAATCTGTCGAATCTGACTTTCTCGGTGTACTGTTCACGGAAAAAGATCGTCTGTCCGAATGCGGCAAACTCCCTGGTGTTTTTCTTCATCCACATGGGAACAGGGATATCCATCTGTCTGCAAAGTTCGACAAGAGCTTTCTCAAGGCGCTTGGAATAGGAGGAATCCGTATCCTCTGTAGTGACTTCCTTAATCTCAGTCATTCTGTTGGCTACAAAAAGTCTTCCTTCAAGAGTCAAAACAATATCCTCCCATACACCTTATTCTGCGATTTCTTTGCCACTATTTTGCCTTTTTTGAATCTTAAAGTAAATATTCGGGGTGGTAAGATATGGTTGTTCAAAGTAATTGTTCCTTACTTCATAACACCCTCCTTAAGACACTGACACCCCCTCGTCAGTGTCTTTTATTTTAGATAAAAATTTATGCAAATATGACTATAAGTTAATAAATAAGAAATGTTTTCTTATTGAAAGTGTAAATATCAAGTTGTAAAATAAATCATAACTATTTAGCGGATTGATTAGATCGTCCGTGATACAGGAGGTCCAATTATGAAGAAATGTCCCGATTGCGGTATGGTCATTGCCAACCAGGCTATCAGATGCCCTAAGTGTAAGTATACATTCACATCAGCAGACGAGGGTGCAGGCGGCAGTGATTCTGCAGTAGTGACACCTCAGGCAGCAGCAGTTTCCGCTGCAGCTACAGGCAAGTCCGATAAGGTTGCCGGTATCATGCCGATGATCGAAGTTAATAAAGATAATGTTGATACTCTTTATGAGCAGCTCAAGGCAGCTATCGTTAAGAGAAAGACAGAATTCGATCACTTCATCGATTTCCTTGAGAACAGAACTTCATGGCTTACAGCACCTGCAGAGACCAAGGGCCCCCTCGCTTGTGAGAAGGGTCTCCTCATCAGAAGCGTTGCAGTAGCTAAGCAGCTCCTTAGAATCAAGGATACGATTATGCCTCAGCTCGACGAAGAGTCTGCGATCATCATCGCTCTCTTCCACGAAGTTGGTAAGGTTGGTATCGAGGGTAAGCCTCTCTTCATTCAGGAAGAGACCAGTCCTCTCGGCAGCACATCTACTCTGGGTCTTTCCTTCAGCAGCAGATTGACCGGCTCCACAACATCATCCAATCCTACTTACTCCATCAACAGCAAGCTCGTTCACATGAACGTTGGCGTAAGATCTCTCTTCCTCGTTTCACAGTACATGCTGCTTTCTGACGATGAAGCTCAGGCTATCAGCTATGCTTCTGACACAGATCTTCTCGATGGTAAGCTTTCACCTTATACACTCCTCCTCTCTACTGCTCTCCAGATGCAGAAGACGATCTATGAGGATAACGATGTAGTATCAGGTTACAGCTTCACAGTAATCAATCCTTAATCGATCTTAATTTGTTTTTAATCGAAAACGGGCTGTCATACGACAGTCCGTTTTCTTTTGTGTGCTCTATATATGTGGAGTTGCTGTTCTGTACTGTTTTCGAATACTTACGCGAAGTCAAACATTGTATCGACAGCTCTTATTTGCGGGCTCAGCAGGATCCGTATCGTCAGTCTTTTCTGCACCGAACGGTAAGACGGCTTTTGCCGCCATAAGTGCATGTATATAAGGACAGATCCCAATCACTTGTTATCATCTCTTCGACTGCAGTTCCGTCAAGCACTTCGATCACTTCAACGACATATCTTGTAACCTTTCCGTTCATGTCAGTAAAGAAGACTTCATCCCCGGGGGCCAGCTTCTTCAGTTTTCCAAAGCCGCTTTTATAGTTGTGGCCTGCGATCACAAGATCATCGGTGTATGGGGATCCATAGTATCTGCACGCTGACCTTCTGAGATAATCGTCATTCCAGGTATCGAAAACCGCCATCTCGAGTTCAATTACCGGCACAGTCAGATAACCGTCATAAGGACAGCCATCGATAACTACAGCTTCAAACTCAGCGTTTCCTGGCATCTGCACGCTCTCATCAGATGGCTCCTTCTTATTCTCTTCAGCCCTCTCTGAGATCTCAGTCTTTATATCATTTGTTATCTTTCCGGTTTCTTAAAAGCTGTATGAAACAGCTTTTATCTTTTCTGAAGGTTTATGTGAAACCGGATTTAAGAGATCTGTCAGAGAGTTACGATGCTTAACAGAGCTTTATATACCCAGTGATTATCGTTCTGGTCATAGTACTCATTGAGCAAAGGCTCTGAACTGATCCTGACTGTGACACCGGTCGTTTCGTCTGTAATATCCATATATGTTACTTCATTGAATTCAGAGAAGTTGATCCTGTCTCCTGCCTTGATCGTATACTCCTCATTTGTAACTTTTCCATCCTTGACGACATAACCTGTCAGATCCTTGGCTGCTTTTACTTTGACGCTTAAAATTACATAGCATACTGTATCTGCGATCACCGGCATGCCGTTAGCTGATGCCTTATAGTATCTGGTGATGCCGATCATTCCGTTCATGCCGTCATTCTCATAGCAAATGAACTTGTCGGCACTTGATGGATTTGATTCAAGATACATGCCTTCATGGTGACCGATAAACTTGATCGAGCTGTCATTTACTTCGTAAACATTTATGTCACGAAGATCTCCGTCCATGCAGGATGTTACGTAGATAAATGCCTTGCCGTTGGTCTTAACAAGGTAAGTGCTGCCGATCCTCAATCCTGAACTATCAGTGTGTACGGGAAGAACATAAGCATGTCTGTTATACATGATCTGGATCTTCTGACTGTCTATATTATTCTCAACTACAAATGAGCCGTATGCAGATTCAAGTACACGCTTTTCGGATTCTGCCTGGAAGGTCATTATACGTCCGTTACCCATCGCTCCAACGGTTCCGGCCTTCTCTTCATCAAAATCCTTGGCGATCTCGAAAATACTGAAGAAAGCGTCGGTTTTGTTGTTCTTACCGAACATATCAAAGTAATACTTACTGTTAAGTCTGATGACAGTACCGTTTTGTAATGCTACATCGATAAAATTTTCCATATCTGTTCCGATAAGACTTACAACATCACCTCTATTGACGGTCTTTAATTCACTGGTTACTTTTCCGTTTCTTACGACCTGACCGCTGTAATCCACCTTGATCCTTGAAGGAGATGTGTTATAAAGTCTGTGCACATTATTTGCAAGCACCGGCATGCCGTTATTACCGACTTTAAAATATCCGTGCATTACGAACATGTAATTACGTCCGCAATGTTCATAGCAGGAAAACGAATCAACAGATTCAATCGAATCAGTATAAAGATTCTCATAACATCCGACATACTTTACGGATTCATCATCAAGAGAATAAACATTGGTCTCGCAAATATCTCCGCCGTGCATTGCGCTGATGTAGAGGTATGCCTGACCGTCTTTCTTTAACAGGAATGCTTCGCATATTCCGAGTTCAGCGTTCCTGATAGGGAGTTCAAAACCGTGGTCCTCTACCTGGATCCAAACACGGCCCGACTTCAATGTATAGAAGAATATATAGCCCCATCCTTCGTTATCAGTATATTTGACAGCATCGTTACCATCTCTCATTTTTAAGATAGATCCATTCTTAACGGATGCAATCGTACCGGGCTTCTTCTCTTCTGTTGCCTTGGGAGTTGTCTCAGCATGAGCCGCTGTTGCTGTAGGAGCTGCGGTTACAGGCTCTGTGTTTGAGGGCTTCTCAGCATCTGTTTCCTCAGGCTTTACGGGTTCATCATTCTGATCGAAATCATCATCAGGAAGCACTACAGTAGGATCAGCGATCACATCTGCATTTGTCCCCTGCTGATTTATGGAAACATTTGTCGGAATTGCTGAGTCATTGATGACTAGGCTGCCAACCGGTGTTCCGTCTGCCAGCTTTACCTCTGCCGTGCATCCGGAAGCTGTTAAAGCGATAACGCCTGAAAGAACGAGCGTTCCCAGCATAGCAGCCTTTGAGCTTGTCTTCTGTTCGATGACTGTTCCCTTCTTGATAGGTTTTGTTATAAGTTTCATTTTTCATTCCTCCGTATTATCAACAATCGTTCTACCGTTGTAGATTCTACAAACGTAGAACAACCTTACGAGCGTCATTCTACACTTGTAGAAAATGAGTGTCAATACTTTTTTCTACATTTGTAGAATTTTTGCAAGAATTCTTTTCGCGCACGAAAAAGGGGAGCCCTAAAGCTCCCCTTAAAACATTGAATTTACTTTGTTTTATCTGACGGGTTCGAACCAGTCTTCAATGGCATAATAGATCCAGCGGACATTGTTCTTATCGTAGAATCTGGACCTCTGGCTCGTGAAATCTATCTGGAAATCAACACCTTCAGCGGTTCTTACCTGGATATATTTATCTTCATCCGTGCGGAGCGGAATCAATATATCTCCGGCTTTTACAGAGACGATCTGATCTTTATAGACTCTTCCGTTCTGAACACGGTAACCGCTCAGATCTCCCTTTGCCCTCAACTTCATTTTCGGATCAAAGAGTGTCATCATGTAATCGTTAGGTACAGGCATTCCATCCTGCTTAGACATCTCATAGTTTCGATATACATCGACAAGTGCGTTATCGCCATAGTTCTCAATGATCCAGAATGTTCTGGGGTTATCTACAGCTCTCTCGAATGTGGAATTCTTCAATGCACCTCTGAAGGTAACACCTTCATCCGTAAGATTAAATACACCAATCTGATTGCCGCCGCTTATCATGAACTGGATATAGATATTCGCCTTACCATAATCTTTCAGCAGATAGATACCGTTTGTTGTTGAGGTAGGAACCGCAAATTCAAATGCCTTATCATTAACATAGATAAGAACCGTGTTATTTTCGGGAACAAATCTTACTATGACATAGCCAAAGCTGCCTGAGACTGAATATGAATAGTTGTTGGCTTCATTTTTAAAAGGAGTTACAGTAAAATCCTTGATCTTGCTGATGTCGATGATCTTAACTGAAGTAACCGGCACAGGAGTAGGAGAAGGAACCGTTGTTTCTGACGTCGTTTCTGTTGTTGCCTCTGTCTCAGTCATCTCAGTATCTGAAGGTTCAGTAGTAATATCCGTTATCTCTGAAAGAGCAGTGGTATTGGCATTATCAGAAGAGATCTTGTGATCCTTTGACATCCTTAACGAATCCAGCATCCCAAGTGCTGTGACCTCATCGTACTTACCTTCTATAAGCAGAAGTTTTTTGGTATTAAACTTCAGCGTAAGCTCTTCTCTGGATATCTCTTCATCATCGAAGTAGCACTCTGTAAATGTGTAATGTCCGGTATGCTCCGGCGAACTGCCATTCATAAGAGATTCCAAAGAGAAGCTGTAATGATAGCAATCTTCTCCTCCGGTATTACTTACCTGATTGACAATAAAATCTCCTTCGGGCACATAAAAGAATGTGTCTGTGTCTGCTCCGTCATACTTACGGTTAAGGAACACAGTCTTAACAGCTCCATCAGCATATGTATACAAGCTGACTTTAGAATTAGTGGTGGTCATGTCCTCATATACCAGTTCAGGGATCAGATCATCATTGATGTAGATCAGATTAAATCTGTCATTCCTGTCACCGCTTAATGAGATGATCAACTGCTTGTATGCATCGATGAATCCGTTATCCCAATCTGATACTGCTTTATCAGTAGGATCAGAAGCTGATGTCTCTGTCTGGCCTGCCACAGCAGGTGCTTTTCTACCGCGCTGATGGTCGATTGAGGCAGCTGATATAAGGAGCGCGAAAACCATAGTTACAGCAATCGACGTTATCTGTACAGCTCTTGATGTGATCTTGTTGTTCAGGAGATTCTTGATCCTGATCTTGGTCTCCATGCCTCCGAAAGAAAGACCGCTGAAAGCAGTGCTCTGCATAAATGCGCCCTTGTTATCATCAGCTGCATGTCTTACAAGTGACTTGCAGTATTCCTTTACCATGGACAAAGAGAAATTGCTTGTCGTCTCTTCATCAACACGCATCTCGATGTCGGCACAGAGCATGAAGAACGCAAGCCATACAAGAGGATTAAACCAGTGTATGCAAAGAACGATAAAGCTCAATAACTTGGTAAGACCGTCCTTATTCTTGATATGGGTCCATTCATGATTAAGCACATATTCGCGTTCATCATCATCCATGTTGATTGGGAAAAAGATCTTGGGACTGAAGATACCTACGACAAACGGCGAATCGATATCATTTGCCATATAGTATCTGCCGTCAAAAGAGCGTGAGCTCCATCTCGCCTTTGAATAGAAGATGGCATATCTGACTGCAGAGAAGATAAGCAGTCCAAGCATAACCGCAAACCAGATGAAAGGGATAATTGTCTTGGCTGTTACCTTCGGTGCAGGAGCTTCTGCTGCAGGCTGAACTGCCACATTACCCTGCTCATTTTCGGACATGCTTTCGCCCGTAACAACCGCTGTCTCAGCCGGAATAACGCGTTCTTCTGTGGTCATCTCCCTTAATCTTGTCTCTGGATCGTAGACTGAAGTCTCAGTTACGGAGACCTTTGGCTGAAAGAGTTTTCCGAAGTTCAGAGCGCTCGTTGGAGAGTTGAAGTTAAAAGGCAGCGTGAGCCTTAAGCCGACTATGATCCAAAATAAGATCATTATGCGCTTGGGACATTTCTGAAAAACAAGTCTGAAAAGAAGTACTGCGATAATAGCAAGACTTCCGTAAATGCTCATCTCCAGTACTTTGTAGAATATGTCACCCATAAGTATTTGTTCCCCTCAAAAACCCTTATTCCTTAAGACACTTATTCCTCTGTATGCTGTTCGATCATATCGATAAGACTCTGGGCATCCTCCTTGCTCATCTTCTTACCGCCGCCTAAGAAAGCATTAACGAACATCGGCAAAGAACCCTTAAAGTTCTTCTCGACAAGCTCCTCGCTCTGCTGTCTCTGGAGGTCATCACGGCCTACAAGGAATGTGATCGTGGATTTATCACTCTGGATGAATCCCTTATCCTGAAGTCTTTTAAGCATCGTATATACTGTTGTCTTCTTCCATCCGTGGATCATCTCACACATTGTTGAAAGCTCACCTGAAGCTATGGGCGCATAATCCCAGATGATCTCCATCAGCTTATATTCGCTGTCACCAATAGAATTCTCTTTCATATGCATTTCTCCCTTACTGTAATTTTTTGCCATAATTCTACACGTGTAGAATTCGGTTGTCAACTTTTTTATATCGCCCTTTTATGATAAGTTAGACCAAAGGAAGGGTTTGCTGATGAAATACGATAACGACAGGCTCGGAGCGGCATTAAAGCTCTACTTGGGAACCGATCCTCTTCCGATGCATATGCCCGGCGGCAAACGCAACCCGGACTTTGTATCCCAGGCTTTCATGCGCGACATTACTGAGATCGGCGGATTCGATAATCTTCATTCCCCCACAGGACTTCTTAAAGATATGGAAGACTGTGCCGCCCAGATCTGGAAAGCCGAGAACGCGTTCATCTCCGTAAACGGATCTTCCGCCCTTATCCTCGCGGCAATCTGGAGCGCCGCTATCCTTAATCCGGATGCGAAAATACTGACTGCCATGAACTGTCACCTGTCAGTATGGAATGCAATAGAGCTTACCGGAAATCCGATAGTGCCCCTAATGCCTGCATTTGACATCGGTCTTCCCTTTGCAGGTCCTGTCGCCCCCTCCGATGTGGAGCGTATCCTTGCAAGAGACCCGTCAATAAAGACTGTGGTAATAACATCGCCAACATATGAAGGCGTTCAGTCAGATACTGAAGAGATATACCGTATAACCAAAAAATACGATGCACTTCTCATCACGGACAGTGCCCACGGCGCACATTTAGGCATAGACGACGGATTTTTCGGGGCAGATTCCAAGGGAGATCTTGTTATCAAGAGCCTTCACAAGACTTTGTCCTCACCTACACAGACAGCATTGATGCTCCGTCATGAAGGATGCCCTGTTGATGAATCACTTATAAGAAGAGGGCTTGATATTTTCGAGACATCAAGTCCCTCATATATACTTCTCGGAGGCGTATCGAAGTGCCTCTCAAGCCTCTGCTCCAAGGGAAGCGGACTCATGAAGCCATGGGAAGAAGCTATCTCCTATGCTGAGGAAGACTTAAGGGGACTTCGTAACTTCAGGCTCTGGGAAGCGCCTGTCAGGGAAAGATCCAAGTTCGTCATCATGGGATACGGTGATTTCCTTTTCGACCAGCTCAGAGGAACATTCAACATAGAATGTGAAGCAAGTTTCCCTTCACACATGATCGCCATGACCGGCATAGGCGATACCATCGAATCCGTAAAGCGCTTCTGCGACGCGGTAAAGGCAGTCGACGATGCAGTTGATGAGCCATATCAGGAATCCAAGTTTATATCCCGCCCCTACCCTAAATTTGCCTTGTCTCTCAGGGAAGCAGCTAGGGCGAGGAACCGCAGGGTCGAGCTCGAACCGGAATTCTGCATAGGACTTCCCTCCGCCGAATTCATATACGGATATCCGCCGGGAATTCCGCTCCTGCTGCCCGGCGAAGTCGTTACGGAAGATACTGTAAGGCTATTATCCAGAGGGGATATCCACCTGCTTATGGGCGGAGGACGTGAGTATCAGGGCCTCATACCCGTTCTGCCTTGACTGTTAAAGGTCATCAAAGTATAATTCATCTATTAAAAAAGAGGGAGATTAATACTATGACAAGAATCGTTACAGTAGAGACAAGAGATCTCGAGAAGTCAGCTAAGGAAGGCGGATGCGGCGAGTGCCAGACATCTTGCCAGTCTGCATGCAAGACATCTTGCGGTGTTGCTAACCAGCCTTGCGAGCAGCTCAATAAATAAGCTGATCTTATTCTGAACATTAAAGGTCTCATTTTACGTGGGACCTTTTTTTATGAAAAACGGGAGTTAATATGATCCACTGCTATCAATTTGACGGTCTTAATATCGTACTCGACTGCTATTCGGGCTCTATCCATATGGTCGATGAAGTCGCATATGACATGATCCAATGGTATGAGACAGAACCGGCTGAGGACGTGATCGCCAAAGCGGTCGAAAAGCACGGCATCTCAAGAGAAGATGCCGAAGAATGCATTGCTGATATAGATGATCTCAAGTCAGCAGGCAAGCTCTATGCTCCCGACAAATACGAGCACCTGGCCAAGGATTTCAGGAAAAAGAACATCAAGATCAAGGCTTTGTGTCTCCATGTCGCACACACATGCAACCTCAACTGCTCCTACTGCTTTGCAAGTCAGGGCAAGTACCACGGCGAGCGTGCCGTAATGAGCTATGAGGTCGGCAAGCGTGCGATAGACTTCCTCATCGAGAATTCCGGATTCCACAAGAACCTTGATATCGATTTCTTCGGCGGCGAACCTCTCATGAACTGGGATGTCTGCAAGAAGCTCGTCGAGTATGGCCGTGAGCAGGAGAAGATTCATAACAAGAATATCCGTTTCACACTTACAACTAACGGTGTGCTCCTTGATGACGAGGTAACGGAATTTGCAAACAAAGAGATGCATAATGTCGTGCTCTCTTTAGACGGCCGTAAGGAAGTCCACGACAGGTTCAGAGTTGACTATGCCGGCAACGGATCCTACGACAGGATCGTTCCCAACTTCCAGAAGTTTGTCGCTAAAAGAGGCAACCTCAGCTACTATATGCGCGGCACCTTCACACACTTCAACATCGATTTCTTAAATGATATAAAGCAGATGTTAGACCTGGGATTCAACGAGCTTTCCATGGAACCCGTCGTTACAGATCCTTCAAGTCCTTCCGCTATCACAAAGGAGGATCTTCCTGTTGTTTTCGAGCAGTACGAAGAGCTCGCAAGACTCATGGTACAGCGCTATAAGGAAGGAAGACCCTTCACCTTCTATCACTACATGTTAGACCTCACATGCGGACCCTGCATCTACAAGAGGATCGCAGGATGCGGTTCCGGCACGGAATATCTTGCTGTAACTCCTTGGGGTGACCTCTATCCCTGCCACCAGTTTGTCGGTGATGAAGCTTACAAGATGGGCAATATCTATGATGGAGTTCAGAACTTTGAGCTTCAGGATAAGTTTGCTTCATGCAATGCCTACAGCCGTCCCGAATGCAAAGACTGCTGGGCTAAGCTCTACTGCTCCGGCGGATGTGCTGCAAACTCATATCACGCATCAGGTGATATTAATGGTATCTATGAGATGGGCTGTGATATCTTCCGCAAGAGGATCGAGTGTGCGATAGCTGTAAAGCTCCTCACTTCAGGCTTGGAGCAGCCGGGCGCAAAGAACGGTTAATCCGGACCTGATATTCCGAAGAATACATAGTCGTCAATATTTTCATCGTCGCCAAAAGGACCGGGCTGATCAAGATCAAGACTGCTCTCAGCAAGGATCTCTGCTACAGGCCTTTTAGTATCGTTGGCAACAAAGACACACATAAGGATACCGTCATACCACTCAGGAACGATGAAATATGCAGTCGATTTGAGCTTTATCGTCTCCTTGATTATCCGGCTGCTTCCTTCAATTCTTGATGATACATCCAGGCTTTCCTGGCTCCTGAATTCGTAATAGCTCATCTCGTATTTCTTACCCTTATAGATAATGTTTCCGGATACGCCAAAACTGTTTATTTCAGGTGTAAGGTCGATTGTAGGGAATGTCGATCCGCTGTAAAAGTCAACATAAGAAACATTGTGGTAGAAGAATAGGGACCTGCTGACGCCGCTTACCGGCTGTCTGGCAAACAGAGGGATTATCTGGTCGTAATTAACCTCATAAGTTATGTATCCCGGCTTATCTTCACAGGCATAGACTTTTACTCTGGGACTCGTGACCGTCGCCATATTATTCATGTTCTCATTGAGCATATTGTTATTTCTGTCTAGTGCAAAGTAGATGAAGAAATTGTCCACATTGCCCTTTGCCATCTTGAGTTTGTGTGTAGAACCCCAAGGCTTATCAATATTGGCAATTGTGTAATCGTCAAATCTCTTAAAGACATCAACTTTTGACAGATCATGAGACGGTTTTCCCGGCAGGAGCTTGGGCATAGTGGTCTCAGATGGATTGTTATTCTTGATATTTCCCTTGCCATTCCCGGTGCCATTTCCGCCCGGAACAGTGCATGATGCAAGCGCCATTATCAAAACAGCTGCTGATAGGATTGATGCTATTTTCCTTTTCATACTATTATCCCTTTTCAAAAAAACTATCCCGTTTCCATCTGTTCAGATTATATCATCTCGAAAAACCGCAGGCGATAAAACTAAAGAGGTTGCCACAAATATGACAACCTCTTATAAATCAATAATTCCGCTTTTTAAGTCACGAGAGTAATCTGTTTTGCGAACGATTCCGCACAAGCGAAGCGCGGAGGACCTAAGTGAGCAAAGCAGATTACTCGAGCTCGAATGCACCTGTGTACAGCTGATAGTATGTACCCTTCTCTGCAATGAGCTGCTCGTGTGAACCGCGCTCGATGATCTTTCCGTGATCCAATACCATGATGACATCTGAGTTCATAACGGTAGATAACCTGTGTGCGATTACGAAAACCGTACGGCCTTCCATGAGCTTATCCATACCACGCTGAACAATAGCCTCAGTACGTGTATCAATGGAAGATGTAGCTTCGTCAAGGATCATTACAGGCGGATTTGCAACGGCCGCTCTGGCTATTGCAAGAAGCTGTCTCTGACCCTGTGAGAAGTTTGCACCGTTATTGGTAAGCATGGTGTTGTAGCCTTCAGGCAAACGCTCGATAAAGTCAGCGGCACCTGCGAGCTTAGCTGCTTCCTTGCACTCATCGTCAGTTGCATCGAGTCTTCCGTAACGGATATTCTCCATAACCGTTCCCGTAAAGAGATTCGTCTCCTGAAGTACGAGTCCCAAAGATCTTCTCAAATCCTTTTTCTTGATCTTGTTGACGTTGATTCCGTCATAACGGATCTTACCGTCAGCAATATCGTAGAAGCGGTTGATAAGGTTCGTGATGGTCGTCTTGCCGGCACCGGTAGCACCTACGAAAGCAACCTTCTGGCCGGGCTTTGCAAATACGGATACATCGAAAAGGACCTGCTTTTCGGGAGTGTATGCAAAGTCAACATTATCAAGTAATACATCGCCCTGAAGCTCTGTATATGTGATCGTACCATCAGCCTTGTGGGGATGCTTCCATGCCCAGTGGCCTGTCTGATGCTCAGCCTCAGTGATAGTTCCGTCAGGTGCGATATTTGCATTAACGAGAGTTACATAACCGTCATCTGCTTCTGACTGTTCATCTAAAAGCTCGAAGATTCTCTGGGCACCTGCACCGGCCATTACGATAGCATTCATCTGCATCGTGAGCTGGTTGATATTGCCCATGAACTGCTTACTTCCGTTAAGGAAAGGAACGATGATGTCGATTCCCATCGGAAGACCGGAGAACGAGATATTTGTAACTCCAAGCACTGTCATGAGACCGCCGCCAACGGCAATAAGAACATAGATAATGTTTCCGATATTGCCGATGATGGGCGCTAAGATATTCGCATAAGTATTAGCCTTGCCGCTGTCTTCTGCAAGTCCGCTATTTAGCTTGTTGAACTCATCAGTTACTTTGCTCTCATGGTTGAACACTTTAACGACTTTCTGGCCGTTCATGATCTCCTGAATGTAACCTTCAGTTGAAGCAACTGCCATCTGCTGTCTGATAAAGTACTTTGCAGATCCTGCACCGACTTTGCCTGTAGCGATCATCATGGCAACGATACCGACGATCATGATCAATGTAAGCCAGATGCTGTAACGGAGCATTGTGATAAATACGGTAATGACAACTACACCGGCTCTGATGATGGTAGGAATTGCCATTGATACGAGCTGTCTTAATGTATCGATATCATTTGTATAGTGGCTCATGATATCGCCGTGCTTATGGGTGTCGAAATATCTGAGAGGCAGTGTCTGCATCTTGTTGAACAGATCTGTTCTGAGCTTATGCAGGAACTTCTGCGTCATGTATGCCATGAGCTGTGAATTCAGGATGCTTACGATCGCTGCTCCTGCATAGATGCAGATAAGCGGGATCAGATATGAAATGATCCTGATCTTTGCTGATTCCCAGTCACCGGATCCTAAATTTTCTTCAAGAACAACAGTAACCTTCTGAAGGAATACCATAGGAAGTGCAGCTGCAACAGCATTGTAGATGTTGAATAAAACGATTACCCATGTGAGCACGGGGAACTGCTTGATATACATCTTTATGACGCGCTTAAGGCTGCCCATGGATCCGACTACCTGCGACATTGAAGCAGGTCCTCTGCGTCTTCCGCCGGGTGCGGGTGCTGCTTCAGGCTTGTTCTTGGGAGTTTTATCACTCATTGTCTGATCCTCCCTTCGTCTGTTCTTCGTATATCTCGCGGTAGATCTCGCTGCTCTTCAAGAGTTCTTCGTGAGTACCGGTGCCCATGATCTTACCGCCGTCCATGATGATGATCATGTCACAGTCCTGAACGGAAGCAACTCTCTGGGCAATGATTATCTTCGTTGTCTCAGGGATATATTCCTTGAATCCCTTTCTGATAAGAGCATCGGTTCTGGTATCGACTGCAGATGTGGAGTCGTCCAGGATCAGGATCTTCGGGCGTTTCAGGAGCGCTCTTGCAATACAGAGTCTCTGCTTCTGACCGCCGGAGACATTGGTACCGCCCTGTTCAATATGAGTATTGAAGCCGTCCGGGAATGAGGATACGAATTCATATGCCTGGGCGATCTTGCATGCCTCGACGAGTTCCTCATCGGTAGCCTTCTCATTACCCCAGCGGAGGTTCTCAGCGATCGTTCCGGAGAACAGCTCGTTCTTCTGAAGAACTACGGAAACCGCATCTCTTAATGTCTTAACGTCGTAATCCTTTACGGGAACGCCGCCGACCTTTACCTCACCTTCAGTAACATCATAAAGTCTCGGAATAAGCTGGATCAAGGTCGTCTTGGATGAACCTGTACCGCCTAAGATACCGACTGACATTCCGCTGTCGATGTGAAGGTCGATATCGAAAAGTGCGTTTCTTTCAGCCTTTTCGGAATACTTGAAAGCAACATCAGTGAAATCGATGGAACCATCCTTTACTTCCATGACAGGCTCGTCAGGATTTGAGATGGAAGGCTTCTCATCAAGAACTTCAACGATACGCTTTGCAGCTTCTACGGACATAGTCAGCATGACATAGATCATTGAAACCATCATGAGGGACATGAGGACCATAAAGCCGTATGTCATAAGAGCTGATATCTGACCGATATTTACGAGTTCACCGTGACTCTGGATAGCCATTTTCGAACCGATATAAAGAACAAATACAACGTTGAAATGCAGGCAGATTTCCATGATAGGAGAGTTAAGACCTACGATCTTCTCAGCCTTTGTGAAATCAAGTCTGATGTTGTCAGATGCCTTGCCGAACTTATCCTGCTCATATTCCTCACGCGCAAAGCCTTTGACTACACGCATTCCGCGTACATTCTCTTCGATGGATTCATTCATCTTGTCGTACTTCTTGAATACAGCACGGAAAGCAGGCATTGCAAGCTTACCGATGATAAGAAGAGCGATCGCAAGGACCGGAACGACGATTACAAATGTCGTTGCAAGTGAACCTCCGAGCACATATGCCATGACGATCGCGAAAGCAAACATCAAAGGCGCTCTTACCGCAATTCTTATCATCATCATGTACGCGTTCTGGACTGTCGTGACATCAGTCGTCATTCTGGTAACGAGTGACGAAGTCGAGAATTTATCGATATTTCCGAAAGAGAACTTCTGGACCTTAGCGAACATGTCAGCTCTTAAGTTTCCGGCAAAACCGGCTGAAGCCTTGGCTGAGAAATTGCCCGCCAAAGCACCGCAAACAAGTGACATTATGGCAGATACCGTGATGATACCGCCCATCCTGAGGATGGTATCCATCTGGGCACCTGCCTGGATCTTATTGACCATATCCGCCGTGATGAACGGAATAACTACTTCGAGGATTACTTCCCCGATGATAAAAATGAGCGACAGTAAAGATGCTTTCTTATACTGCCGGATAGATTGCATCAGTTTTCGTATCAAAAGAGTTTCCTCCTATGGTATATGGGACAATATATTATAAAACAGGATTAAAAAGATTTATATCTACTATTTTATTATTTTATTATTTTGACGAACATCGGCTGCGATGATATTATTGTTTTTGGCTTTTTAGTAAAGCCCAAGGGAGGAATATACATGCCTGTAACAGATTTATTGAGACGCAATGCCCGTGAACACGGCGATGAAGTAGCTCTCATAGAACTTAACCCCACAATGGAAGACACAAGAAAGATCTCATTCAAGGAATTCGATCTTGTCCAGCAGACAAGTTCCCGTCCTTACCGTCATGAGATCACCTGGCAGATCTTCGATGAGAAATCCAACAGAGTAGCTAATATGCTTCTCGGCAGAGGCATCAAGAAGGGCGACAAAGTCGCTATCCTTATGTTCAACTGCCTTGAGTGGCTTCCTATCTATTTCGGAATTCTCAAGACAGGCGCTATCGCTGTTCCCTTCAACTTCAGATATACAGCTAACGAGATCTCATACTGCGCTGATCTTGCAGAGATCTCCGTCATGTTCTTCGGACCTGAGTTTGTAGACAGACTTAATATCAATGCCGAAGAACTTGCAAAAGACAGACTCCTTCTTTATGTAGGTGACGGTCAGGCTCCCGAGTTCGCTGAGAACTACTGGCAGCAGGTTGCAGATTATTCCAGCAAGGATCCTTTCATCGAACTTACTGAAGAAGACTATGCTGCAATCTATTTCTCATCAGGGACTACAGGATTCCCCAAGGCGATCCTGCACCCTCACAGAAGCCTTACTCAGGCTGCTGAAATGGAAGCCGTACACCACCAGACAGGCAAGAACGACTGCTTCCTCTGCATTCCGCCTCTCTATCACACAGGCGCTAAATTCCACTGGATGGGTTCCTTGTGGACATGCAGCAGAGCTGTTCTCCTTAAGGGAACAAAGCCTGAAGTTATCCTCAAGGCAGTTTCAGATGAGCAGTGCACGATTGTATGGCTCCTCGTACCGTGGGCACAGGACATCCTTGATGCTTTGGACAGAGGCGAATTAAAGCTCTCTGATTACAAGCTCGATCAGTGGCGTCTTATGCACATCGGTGCTCAGCCAGTACCGCCTTCACTGATCCGCCACTGGAAGGATTACTTCCCTAATCACCAGTATGATACGAACTATGGTCTTTCCGAATCCACCGGCCCCGGCTGCGTTCATTTGGGACTTGAGAATACACACAAAGTCGGTGCTATCGGTGTTCCCGGCTACCGTTGGGAATGCAAGATCGTTGACGAGAAGGGCAACACTGTACCTCAGGGTGAGGTCGGTGAACTCTGCGTCAAGGGCCCCGGCGTAATGCTCGAATACTATAGAAACCCTGAGGCAACAAAGGAAACATTAAGAGACGGATGGCTCTTTACCGGCGACATGGCACGTCAGGATGAAGACGGATTCTATTTCCTCGTTGACCGTAAGAAGGACGTTATCGTATCAGGCGGTGAGAATATCTACCCTGTCGAGATCGAGAACTTCCTCCAGGAATATCCGAAGGTAAAAGACGTTGCCGTTATCGGTCTTCCCGACAAGAGACTCGGTGAGATCACAGGCGCTATCGTAGAGATAGAACCCGGCAGCGAATGCACTGTTGAAGAACTCGAGAAGTTCTGCACTCAGCTTCCACGTTACAAGAGACCGAAGCAGATAATCTTAGCCGACGTTCCGAGAAATGCCACCGGCAAGATCGAAAAGCCCGTTCTCCGTAAAAGATATGGCGCTGAAAGACTTGTAGAACAGGAAAATCAGTCTTAAAATAAAAGCCTTGTGTTTTTAGGCACAAGGCTTATATTTTGAATAAAAAAGCTTCCTAACACTTCGAGGGTGGTCAGAAGCAAAAGTGAGGAACAAATTACATGGATCTGGCAATTAAGATTATCTTTCTCGTAGTCTTTTTCGCTGTCATGATCGGAATCGGCATCATGACCCGCAAGAAGGCAAACAGCGTTGAAGGCTTCGTATTGGGCGGCAGAAACGCAGGCCCCTGGCTCACTGCTTTCGGTTACGGAACATCCTACTTCTCCGCAGTTGTATTCATCGGATACGCAGGACAGTTCGGATGGAAGTACGGTGTTGCTTCAACATGGATCGGTATAGGAAACGCAGTCATCGGTTCACTTCTCGCATGGATAATCCTCGGAAGAAGAACAAGAGTCATGACAAAGCACTTGAACTCCAAGACAATGCCTGACTTCTTCGGCAAGAGATTCGACAGCAAGGCTCTCCGCATCGCAGCTGCCCTCATCTCTTTCATCTTCCTTATCCCTTATACATCTTCAGTATATAACGGTCTTTCCAGACTCTTTAACATGGCCTTCAACATCGACTACAAGATCTGCATCATCGTTATGGCAGCTCTCACATGCGTCTACGTTATCCTCGGCGGATACATGGCTACAGTAGTCAATGACCTCGTTCAGGGTATCATCATGCTCTTCGGCATCACGGCAGTTATCGCTACAGTTCTTAACAACAACGGCGGCTTCCTTGGTGCTCTTACAACACTTTCACAGTCAGAGTCCGACCTTCCTGTTACAGCAGGAATGCAGGGTGCTTTCACATCTTTCTTCGGACCTGATCCTTTAAATCTCTTAGGTGTAATCATCCTTACATCTTTGGGTACATGGGGTCTTCCCCAGATGGTCGGTAAGTTCTATGCGATCAAGGACGAGAAGTCTGTTAAGGCAGGTACCATTATCTCCACCATCTTCGCTTTCATCGTCGCAGGCGGATGCTACTTCCTCGGCGGTTTCGCAAGACTTTACAAAGACAATCCGGCTATCTATAAGGATGACGGCTCCGTTATGTACGACTCCATCATCCCTACAATGCTCGACAATCTTCCTACGATCCTTGTCGGCGTAGTTATCGTACTCGTTCTTTCCGCTTCAATGTCCACACTGTCTTCACTCGTTCTTACATCGAGTTCAACAGTTACTCTGGACCTCATCGAACAGATCAAGCCCAAGGCAAACGAAGACAAGAAGAAGAGAGAAAAGACACAGCTCATCACAATGCGTCTTCTCCTCGTATTCTTCATCGCTGTATCTGTTCTTCTTTCCCTTAACCCTCCGACGTTCATCGCTCAGCTTATGGGTTACTCATGGGGTGCTCTTGCAGGTGCTTTCCTCGCGCCTTTCCTCTGGGGTCTTTACTGGAAGAAGACAACAAAGCTTTCCGTATGGGTATGCTTCATTTTCGGTGTAGGCTTTACAGTTGCCAACATGTTCTTAAAGTTCATTGCATCACCTATTAACGCAGGTGCCGTAACTATGATCGCAGGACTTGTTATCGTACCTCTGGTAAGCCTTATCACACCTAAGCTTGCAAAGGACAAGGTCGACGGAATCTTCTCATGCTACGATGAGACAGTAACAGTCGAGAAGAGATATTCACTTCCTGAAGAAGCTCCGGCTGACGAAAACTGATAATCTGATAAGCAGCTTAAAGGGCTTGCTTCCCGGAAAGGAAGCAGGCCCTTTTTTATTGTAAAAATAATTTGAAAGACTGTATAATCAACAACATAGGAATAGCTTTCTGTCCTTTAAGGAGTTATGGGAATGTATCTTAATAATTCGAAATTATCAACAGCAAAGATAATCAACATCTTTATCATCGTGATATGCTTTGTGCCTGCTGTGATCAATATTCTGCTGTTAATACTGATGACAACAGCAGATGATCCGGTATTCACTCCGGTTGTCCGTCTCATCTTCAATTCCTTCTTCATCATTTCGCTGATAATAGAGATCGGAATAATAATCTGGCGTGCGGTTTTTCTGCACAATCTGACAAGATGCAGACTCTACAATTCGATCCTGGAAGAAGATCATGACGGAATCATCATGTATTCCGATATGGCTTCCATGACAGGCTTTACTGAAGCTAAGGTAATTAAGGACCTTATGCGCTTTGTTAAACGCAATTATATGGTCAATATAACTCTCGGAAGGACAGCTGCCCGCGTAGACCTGCTGTCAGATGACAACGAATTTCAGGTCGTTGCCTGCCCTTCCTGCGGAGCGCACGTTAATATCCGTAAGAACGGCGGCGGAAGATGTGTTCACTGCGGTACATTTATGAGACTTAAGGGAGAAGATCAGAATGTATAGAAATGCCAGGAAATTATCTCTATCCGTATGTATCTGGGCGGGAATATCCTGCTTTTTGCTGCTTCCTACATTAACATTCTGGGGCATATCGTTTGACGAAAGCGCATACGAACAAGTATCCAATCCCTTGACCTACAGGATCGGGTATATCTTTCTTGCATTAGTATTCACCACTCCGTTCATAATCTTCTGGATCACCTTTTTCAGAAGCCTTATAATCCAAAGGATCAGTGATATTTTCACGGCAGATGCCGATGGTTTTGTACCTGTCTCAGATCTGGCTAAAGAGATGGGAATGTCTGAAGCAAGTCTGATCAAGAAAACTGATAAAGCAATACGCAAAGGATATCTTGTTAACTGTAATTACAGTGTGTCACAAAGAGCTTTTCTGCTGTCGGACAAGATCGGTCAAAACTACGAAAACGGCGGCGGCATTCCGGAAAACAAACCCTTTGTCGGTGTCAATTGCCCGAGCTGCGCAGCCAGCCTTAAGATCAGGGCGAATACCGTGGGAATATGTCCGTTCTGCGGAAATCAGCTGATAGCTCATTATTCACCGAATAAGACCAAGTAACAAAAATGGGTTGCCGCTTTGGACAACCCATTAATTATTGTTCTTGCAAATCTGTTACTGAAGATCTTCCATACCTAAGGTCTTAACGCCTGCCGCATTGATGATCGCCTCTGCCTTAGCATTATCATTTGTCTTGATCGCGATAGGAGCACCGTCACCATCGATCGAAAGACCGTAGATATAACTGATGTTGATGCCTGCAGCGTGGATCATTGCGATAACCTTGGCAAGGCTACCGACTGCATCAGGAACTACAACAGCGATTACCTCATCGATACGTGCAGCAAAGCCGGCATTCTTTAAGATGTCCTTTGCCCTGTCCGGTTCCTTTGCGATAAGGCGGAGAACGCCATATTCCATTGTATCTGCAAGGCTTGCAGAGAGAAGGTCGATACCGCCCTGTGCAAGGATCTTTAAGACCTCATCAAGTCTTCCTTCAGAGTTCTCGAGAAAAACCGATAACTGCTTTACGAACATAATGGTACCTCCCTTAATTATTGATATAACTTACGCTTGTCTGTAACGTGCTTGCTCTTGCCGTCGAAGTGCTCAAGGCCGTTAGGCTCTACGAGCTTGACCTTTGCATTAAGGCCGATAGCCATCTTAAGCTTATCGTGAACAGCCTTTGAGAGCTTCTCCAAAGACTTGATCTCGTCTGTGAAGACGTTCTCTGCAACTTCAACCTGAACTTCAAGAGTATCTGTGTTATCAACACGGTCAACTACGAGCATATAGTGAGGTGTTGTTCCTTCTACGGTAAGAAGAGCTGCCTCTACCTGTGAAGGGAAAACATTTACGCCGCGGATGATGAGCATGTCGTCGGATCTTCCCTTGAATCGCTGGATCCTTGCCATCGTACGTCCGCACTCACACATGTCGTATTCGATAGATGTAAGGTCCTTCGTCCTGTAACGGATAAGAGGCATACCTTCCTTTGTAAGGTTGGTGATAACGAGCTCGCCGTCAGAACCCTTAGGCAGCTGCTTTAATGTTGCAGGATCGATGATCTCAGGAAGGAAATGATCCTCCCAGATATGAAGACCCTTATGGTACTCACAGTCGCATGCAACACCAGGGCCCATCATCTCTGTAAGTCCATAGATGTCGTGAGCCTTGATGTGAAGTCTTGCTTCCATCTGGTCTCTCATCTCATCTGTCCAGGGCTCAGCACCACAGATAGCGGTCTTGAGCTTGATCTTATCGATGAGGCCTGCCTTTTCAAGATCTTCTGCAACATGCAGGAGATAAGAAGGCGTGCAGGCAATAGCCGTAACATCACAGTCGATCATCATGTCGATGAGCTTCTGTGTGTTTCCTGTGGACATAGGAAGTACCAGAGCTCCAAGATATTCAGCACCATAGTGTGCACCGAGTCCGCCTGTGAAAAGGCCGTAACCATATCCGATCTGGATGATATCATCTCTTGTGATGCCTGCCATTGAAAGACATCTTGCAACGCACTCAGCCCAGATATCGATATCACGTCTTGTATATACTGCGATCTTAGGCTTTCCTGTCGTACCGGAAGATGCGTGTACGCGAACCATTTCTGATCTCGGAACTGCTGCCAGACCAAAAGGATATGTGTCTCTCAGATCCGCATATGTCGTATAAGGGAGCTTATCCAGGTCTTCAATACCCTTGATGTCTCCGGGTTCCAGGCCTACAGCCTGCATCTTTTTGCGGTAGTACTCAACGTTGTGGTAAACACGGTTTACTACTTTGACGAGTCTGGCGCTCTGGATCGCTTCGATCTCGTCACGCGACATGCACTCCTTTGCTTCGTTCCAAATCATAAATGATTCCCTCCTAAGTGCGGGGTTTATTTTCGAACGGTCTTAAAACCGTTGACGATAATTAGAGCGAGTTCTTTACCTTCTGTATCGAAAGCTTTGACCTCGTATAAGCAGATGAATCTTCCGTCCTTGACGATGTCAGCGGTGCAAGTTATCTTGCCGCCGTGCCATGACCTCAGGAAGTTCATCTGAGTTGCCTGTGTAACTGTTATGGTATCCGAATCGAGTTCGCAGTTCTCGGCAACGGCAAATGCAAAATCTGCCATTGTGTAATAGACTGCGCCCATGAGACCGCCTACTGCATTAAGATGTCTGCCGTCAGGTTCAAGGCTCACTACGCTGTGACCCTTTTCAGCCTTCTCGATAACTATTCCGGTAGCTTCCGTAGCGTACTTATCGCCTTCGAAAAACTTCCTTATCTCTTCAATACTGTTAGCCATAAGGATACCTTATTCTGCCTTGAGACCCATCTCAAAGGCTTTCATATTAAGCTCAAGGAACTTGGGCGGTACGCAAGCCTCAACAGCCTTTACCCACTCATCCTTGGAGATCTCAGAGATGTACTTTGAGAAGACACCCATGAGAACGATATTTGTAGCCTTTGAAGATCCTGCCTGCTCAGCGATCGTGAGAGCATCGATGGCATCGACCTTGGCACCTGAAGCTTCCATCTTGGAGACGAGCTCTGTAGGATATTCAGCTGTGCCTGCGATTACCGGCATAGGATCGATCTGCTGTGAGTTTGTTACGATCTGTCCGCCGGGTTTTAAGAACTCAACGTATCTTGCAGCTTCAAGAAGCTCGAAAGAGATGATGTAATCAGCTTCGCCCTTGTCGATGATGGGTGAGTTTACCTTGTCACCGAACTTGACATAAGTTACAACGCTTCCGCCTCTCTGGCTCATTCCGTGAACCTCTGAGACCTTTACGTCATAGCCCTTGTCCATTGCGGCTCTGCCCAATATCTTACTTGCGAGAAGCGAACCCTGTCCGCCTACGCCTACTATCATTATGCTTGTTACCATGTGATTTCCTCCCCGTTCAAAGTCTCGAAAGCGCCGAACTTGCAGAGCTCGCTGCAGACCTTGCAGCCGAAGCACTGTGTCGTATCGACATGAGCATGTCCGTCCTTGAATGAGATCGCAGGGCATCCGAGCTTCATGCATGCCTTGCAGGACTTGCACTTATCAGCATTGACCTGGATAGGCTCACCGCGCTTAACCTTCTTAAGAAGCGCACAAGGTCTTCTGGAGATGATTACTGAAGGCTCTTCTGCAGCAAGTTCTTCCTTAACTGCCTTCTCTGCTTCTGCAAGGTTATAAGGATCTACGACTCTTACGCGGTTGATGCCCATTGCACGTACAAGTGCTTCAAGGTCGATCTTACCTGCCGGGTCACCTCTTAAGTTAAATCCTGTTGTAGGATTCTGCTGGTGTCCTGTCATGCCTGTGATGGAGTTATCAAGGATGATGACAGTGGAATTTGTCTGGTTATATGCGATATTGGCAAGACCTGTCATGCCTGAATGCATGAATGTGGAATCGCCGATAACTGCTACTGTATTCTTCTCAGCTTCTGCACCGAGAGCCTTGTTGAAGCCGTGGATGGAGCTTACGGAAGCACCCATGCACTCTGTCGTATCGATAGCACAGAGCGGAGGAGTTGCTCCGAGTGTATAGCATCCGATATCGCCAAGGACTGTGATCTTGTTCTTGGAAAGAACATAGAACATGCCTCTGTGAGGGCAGCCTGCGCACATTGCCGGCGGTCTTCCGGGAAGACCTTCGATAGGCTTGCAGGCGGGCTTTTCAGGGAGCCCCAAGCTTGTAGCGATAAGTCCCTGTGAGAACTCATCAACAAGAGGGAATATATCCTTGCCTGTAACTTCAAGACCTAATGTCCTGCAGTGTGTCTCGATAATGGGATCAAGCTCTTCAACTACTACGAGCTTGCCGACCTTAGCGGCAAAATCCTTGATCTTCTTTACAGGAAGAGGATTGATAAGGCCGATCTTAAGTACAGGATACTTATCACCGAATACTTCCTTTACATACTGGTAAGAAGTGGAAGATGTGATGATGCCCATGGAAGTATCTGAACCTTCCTCAACGCGGTTAAGTGAGGATTCTTCTGCAAAAGCGATAAGCTTCTGTGTTCTCTCCTCAACAATGGGATGACGTCTCTTGGCATTTGCAGGAACCATAACATACTTACCGGCATCCTTTACATAAGGCTTAACCGGTACTTCGATCCTGTCACCTGTCTCTACAACGGACTGTGAGTGAGCGACTCTTGTGCACATCTTGATGAGCACGGGTGTATCAAACTGCTCGGAAATATCATAAGCTTCGATTACAAAGTCCTTTGCTTCCTGAGAATCAGCGGGTTCGAGCATAGGCATCTTTGCAGCGATGGCATAGTGTCTTGAATCCTGCTCGTTCTGTGATGAGTGCATACCCGGGTCATCCGCAACGAGGATAACCATACCTGCATTTACACCTGTGTAGCTGATAGTAAAGAGCGGATCTGCTGCAACATTGAGTCCTACGTGCTTCATTGCACAGTAAGATCTCTTACCTGCACGGCTTGCACCATATGCAGTCTCCATAGCTACCTTCTCGTTGGGTGCCCATTCGCAGTAGATCTCATCGTACTTTGCAGCTTCTTCAGTTGTCTCTGTACTGGGAGTGCCGGGGTACGAACTTGCAACTGCTACGCCGGCCTCATAAAGACCTCTTGCGATAGCCTTGTTTCCAAGCATTAGTTCTTTCATGATTTCATCTCCTAGGATATGTGTTTATACATAAATCAGTCTGCTAATTATACGACAAATCCCAGGGTTATTAAATAATTAAATTAAGAGATGTCCTCTTGGAAGACATACGAAAAACGCATGAATATCATGCTGCGTCGGTAAAGATTATGTTCTCAGCCTCGACCGTCTGACCGAAATGGTTGGAATATTTGTATTTTGTACCGCTGCACTTGGGGAACTGCTTGGCCATGTCGATCCTGGCGTGATATACGAAGGCTTCATCCGTAAGGTTAAAGAACGGATATATCATGCTGCCGTATGTCTCGCTTGCCGTATCGTCCCAAAGACAGTCGACATTATAGTATTCACCGTCAAGAAGGACCATGTTCCAGGAATGGCTTCCGCCTTCGCTGTTGCCGTTGACGACCTGTCCCTTAAGACCTTCAGTCCTTCCTGTCACATAAAAACAGATGATACCGGCCTTTTTCGCGAGGTACTGGAAACATCTCGCATAACCGGCACAAACTGACTTGTGAAGGACAAGTGCTGAATATGCACTCTGGTTATAAGGTGCTGATTCGTCATAGACAGTGTTCTGGCAGATATAATCGTGAATATAGAGTTCTCTCTCGACCATCGTCGCCTTAAAAAGTGCCCCGTTGATGACACTGTTGGCTGCTTTCTCGAATTCTGCCCTTGCGGTCTGAAGCTTTGCAGGGGTATCTGCAAAATCATAGCAGTTAAAGTTAATCTCCTTGACGCTGCCGTCCGAGGGATCGTATGTGTAAGCGTATTTATTGTCGAGCCAGAAAAGCTCAGGATGGTCATTAAGTACGGAATCGATCGCCTTTGACAGTTCATCTGCGCTCAAAGTGATCTTGCACTTCAGCTTGCTGTTGCCCTTGACCAGTTCTTCGTAGATAAAGGAATACACATTTTTCTCATTCTCGGTAAGACATGAGAAATAAGGGTTTGTCGCCGTATCGAAAAACGACCTCTTATATGCCGTAGTGGCGGCAGTCTCCTTTGCAGTCGTGGATTCAAGGAAGTAATCCGCTCCGCCCATACATGCTGTAAGGCTTATAGCAAATGAGACTGCTAACAAGAGTGATACTATCCTGGCAAATGTCTTACGCATAAAATATCCCTTCAGGAAGATTTTCCTAAAGGGATTATAAGAAAATTTTTACGATTATTCTATCCTTAAAAAGGGAAAATCAGTGTCAGATATCATTCCTTCAGCATAAGATCCTTTTCATCGGACTCCTGCTTTTCGTCAGTTTCAGCAGGTGTGATCTCTTCTGGAGCGATAGCTTTTGAAGCCCTGATCTTTAAGGCCGCCATTATGACACCGATAAGGAGGAGCAGTATTCCGAATGCGGTTATCACAAAATCGTAGAACAATCTCTGTTCTGTCATCTGGGCAGCTCTTTCCCAATACGGGAATTCATAACCCATGCGTTCCTTTTCGGTCTCACCCAAAGGAAGCATAGTATCCACGACTCTTGGTATGCTGAAGCGTTCCGTGTCATTAGAGACATAAAGCTGTGGATTTGTCAGAGAATAAGCCGGCAGTGCATTCTTAAAATCTGCGATACCGACGCCTTTTACGAGTTCGGGGAGAAGGGCTTCATAGCACTGGATCGCATAATCTGATCCGCCGGATGCTCCTCCGCCAAATCCTCCGTCCATATCCACCGGTGAATCAGAGGGGGCTGCTGATGCGCCTTTGTTGCCGTAAATCGAACCTAATGCTCCAAAATAGATATATGCTCTGGGTTCCTGCTCACCTGCAAGTTCTGAGACCTTTGAGGTGCCTGCTTCAACAACACCGATAACGGTAAAGATCTGACCACCTATAACGATCATGTTGCCTGTTACATCGTATGAACGGTAGAACTGCCAGGCGAGAATATCATTTATTACGACCTGATATGTATCGACAGGAGTCACAGGAAGGAATCCGCCTGACATGTATCTGAACGGATGGAAAGCCCTGTAATTGCCTCCGACCGCAACAAGTTCCACATCAGTTTCAGAACCTAATTCAGTCTTGCCTTCAACTACCTTCATAGGCGTAACACTTGCCTTTACTGTGGATGAGTAGCAGTCTTCCCAGCCTCTTAACTCACCTTCCCTGTATGTACCGCCGCCGGAACCGGTATTAGCCGAAGCCTGAAGGCTCTGTCTCATCAATGACAAGTCAGCCACACGGATCGAACTGCCGCCTTCGGAATACATCAGGGGCGATCTCTCGCCGTTTGTCCTGATACCACCGGCAAACACGCTCATATGTCTGAACGAGGTATCTGTACCCTGCTGCCATATCTCAGCGGCACGCTGTTCGTATCTGGAGCCGGAAAGATATACGGCTCTTCCGATACCTGTTCCTGTCAGTATGAGAGAACATAATATGACCCAGAAAGGAGCTGCAAGAGTAAGCTTCAGAAGTCTCCTTCCGATATTGCCCTTCTCAGTAATAAAGAATTTCTTTGTCTTATCGATTAATCGCATTATTCTTTTCCTTCAGGATCACTTTGCAGCATAGTCTTCAAGTCTTACACGCTGGCCGTTTTCCAGGGGCTTTTCAGATCTGATAACGATCATTACATCGTACTTATCAAGACCTTCACCCTTTATCGCGGAAGAAACACCGTCCGTAGCTTCGACAGTTACATCGACTCTCTTAACGGTATACTTATCTCCCAAAGGTGTGGACGAACCTATGATCATGTAGACAAATTCGCCACCGCCATCTTTATTTACGGCACTTGCAGGCACTACGCAGTTATAGTTGTCATTGCCCTTTCCTGCATTAACGGTGATCTCCTCACCCGGCCATGAATCCGGTCCCTGGACCGCACACTTTACGATCCTCTTTCCTCTCGGATCATCCGGATCAGGCTTGATCGACTTTACAATACAGCCTTCAACGAATCCGCTTGTAACTTCAAGCGGCATCCCGACACTGAGATTCTGGGTGGCAGATGCTGCAAAGCTGAAAGATACGGAACATACTCTGTTTGTCTCAGGAAGAATATATGTGATCGTATCCTTTTCGCTCAGAGTATCTCCCTCACCTACGGTGATGTTATAGATAAAGCCTGTGGCAGGAGCTGTGATCGCTGTGATCTTTGCGGCTTCTTCAAGCTTTGCAATATCATCTTTTAACTTCTTGATCTCTTCATTACGGTCATTTACCGTATCCTTTAACTTGTCTGCAGTAATGCCTGCCTGGATCTTCGCATCTTTGTAGGCTTTATTTGCTGCATTTAATGACTTCTGTGCCTGATTAACGGTATTCTGTGCAGCCTTTGCAGACGGGAGCATACTGAGAGATTCGTTTGAACTCTGAGCCTTGGCGATCTTAGTCTGGCAGTCTGAAAGCTTAGCAGATGCATCGTCAAGTCTTTCCTGTGCTGATGTGAGCTGCTTCTGAATATCCTTTTTCTTTGCCTTCAGCTCATTGATCTTTTTCGTGAGCTTAACGATATCGGATGTGCCTGTCTCAAGTTCTTCAGGAGAAGGTGTAGGTGTTCCCAATGCGACATATACATCGATCTGTGACTTCAAAGGCGCGATCTGTGCATCGATGGCTTCGATCTGGATCTTAAGGCTTTCCACTGTCTGAGCTGCAGCATTAACGGTAGCTTCGTAAGATACTGCCTTTTTGGACTGATCACTTATGATCTTGTTGTTCTTCTTAACTGTTGAAGCCTTGTTCTTTACTTTCTTCTGCATTGCCTTAGCATCAGAAAGAGCGGTCTTGGCGGTATTAATGGCATCCTGGTACATACCGTAATCTGTAGTATCCTTGGGCTGTCTTGCCTCGTACTTCTTCTCACGCTCAAGTTCCTTAAGACGTGTTTTCTTAGCCTGAAGGTCTTCGGATTCCTCAACAGACTTCAATGTAAGGATCTTATCGCCCTTTTGCACAGAGTCGTAATTGGATACGAGCACTTCCTCAACAACTCTCCCGTCAAGGCCTTTGACCTCAGTCTGGTTGTCGACTGTTATGTTGCCTCTGGCTGAATTTGAATAAGAGAGATTGCCTCTTGAAGCATATGCTCCCAAAACCTTCGGAATGGTCAAATTCATGATCGTATTCGAGAAGAATGTAAGCAATGCAAGTATTAATACAAAAGCAATCATTGCTTTTATAACTTTTGCTCTTCTAGCACTTCCTTTAGCCATCTTCTAATATCCTCCGTATTCTTACGCGTCTTAAGTCCGCCACAAATCCTTACTTTATTCCTGATCTCGAGATTCCTTCGACGAGATAATCCTCACCCCAGAAGAAGATCAGAAGCGGCGGTATCATGTAAACACTTGAAGCCGCAAAAGCGATTCCCAACTCCGGTTCGTTTATCTGTGAAAGGAATACTGACAATGGTTGTTTGCTTGCATCGGTCAAAAGGACAAGAGGCTGTTCAACCATGTTCCAGTAATCGATGAAGAGCAATATGGTGAGAGCGAAGATCGCATTCTTACACAATGGCAATGCGATGTTCGTGAATATCTGCCATTCGGATGCACCATCCAGGGTAGCAGCTTCAATATAGCCTGAGGGGATCTGGCGCATGTACTTTGTGAGAAGGAATATCGCGAAAGTGGAGAAGATGCCCGGCAGGATTATTGCCCAGACGGTATTCAGTATTCCCAATGTATCCGCGATCATGTAGTTAGGTACGAGTGTTACCTGGAAGGGCATGAGCATCAGGATGATGTATGAGAAGAACAATACCTCTCTTCTCTTCCTTCTGTATCTTGCAAATGAATAAGATGCAAGACATGCCACGATCATCTGACCTGCCACGATAGGGAGTGTGAGCAGCAATGAGTTCCAGTATTTGAAGAGATATTCCGGATTCATGAAAAGGAGCGTCGTGTACTGACTTATTGTTACCTCTTCAGGAATAAGCTTTAATACAGGCATTCTGGACATGTATGTGGCACCTTCCGATGCGTGTCCCGACATGCTCTGGAATACGACTTTATAGTTAGCTACGATCTCTTCCGAAGACATGAATGAGTTAAGGAATGTAAAGAAGATCGGTATGAGCGCAAATGCTGAGATAAGAACAGCTGCAAAGATACCGAAGCCCGTGATAACTCCGTTCCTGATCTTTCTCTTCTTGAGATTTGTCTGGATCCTCTTCTTCTCGCTTGCGAAAAATGCTTCTCTGGCCTCTTCCGTCATTGATGTTATGAACGTCTCCGGCTTTTTGACCTGAGTGTAGATGTGGCGTCGTGCGAGAGTAGCCTGTTTTCTTCTTTCGATGCGCTTTATATCGTCCATCTTATTCCTCCACATCCTTATCGAACTTGGATTCTGCGAAGAACAGACCGCCGACGATTATTATCATTACGATACACATTACGATAGCGCCTGAAGAGAGCAGACTGTAATCGAGCTGCGTAAACTTATTGTTCATGAAGTGCTGGAGCATATAGAGGTTATCGAAAGGATAATCACCCGTTAACAGATAGACCTCTCTGAATATCTTAAATGAGTTGATGAGCGACATGATGCCGACGAAGAAGATCGTCGGTGAGAGATAGTGAAGCTTGATCGAGAAGAATCTCTTGATCGGTCCTGCACCATCCATGGCAGCAGATTCGAGTATCTCGTTCGGAATGCTGTTCAGAGCTGCAAGGAACAATACCATGTTGTATCCCAGGTTCTTCCAGAGAAAGAGAAGCATGATTACGACCTGTGCATATTCGGACTTAAGCCAGTCTATCTTCCGTGCTCCTTCGAAGAGATGTGCCGTGATCCCGTTAACTACTCCGTTATAGCTGAAGAATACCTGCCAGATAAGAACGACAGAAGCTACAGGAACCATCATCGGGTTCAGAAGGAAGCTTCTGAAAAGACTCTTTCCGGGAAGTCCTGAATTAAGGAGCAATGCTATGAGCAATGCCAGTATTACTGCCAGAGGCACAGAGATAAGTGCAAATGTGAGTGTGTTCTCAGATGCTGAGATGAATGCTTCATTAGTCAATACACGCTCATAGTTCCTGAATCCGACAAAATCAGTATTTGTAGGAGACTTCTGGAATGAAGTCTTAAGGAGCATAAGAAGCGGCAAAAAGAAGAATACCAATACACCTGCAAAGCTCGGTGTAAGGTAACCCGTAAAGATGCCCCAGTCACGGAGCTTTCTTTTGAAGTGTCTCTTCTTTCTGAGTTCGAGTTTTTGTCTTCTTTCGGGTGTATCTTCGAAAACCGGAATGTCTTTTGGAGTAAGTTTCTGTCCTGCAAGCGGGGTAACATTCTTTGGCTTGGGTCTGTTGATAATGGCGAGGTCCCTTTCCTCTTCAGAAAGGACGACTGCCCTTTTTGCCTCTTTGACCTCTTTGGGCTCTTTATCAGATTTGGCAATGGCAGACCCCGGTCTGATACCGGTGACTTCCCCTTTATCATTTATCTGATTATCTTTTTCAATCCTACTATCCATACCAATAATAGTGTCCCCACACTTTGTACGATGAGATTATAACCGCACAGACATTTCAAACTAATGCTATTTTACGTTAAGTATGTGGCAAAGCGGCATCAAAACGGCATCATTTAAAATAAAACTCCCTTACACATATAAGTATATCCTTTGCGGGCTTCAAAATAGTATAATTTTAGTTAAGATTTCAGCTTAGGGAGCACCCATGAAGCAGGAGCAATCGCTTAACTACAAACACGGAAAAGCCATAAACGCCAAGTCAATCTTTCTTATCTGCGCGCTTATCCTCATATACTGCCCGTTCTTCTATACGGACATGATCGGCAATTATGTCGGCGATACCGCCATCCAGATCAAGATCGGCCTGGACTGTATAGCTAACGGCAGATTCGTCCCCGTGGAGATTTACAGCTGGCACGAAGGCCTTAACTGGTGGCCTCATGAGATCGGATGGTATTACATCGTAGGCATAGCTTATAAGCTCTTCGGTCTTGCAGGAATAATCGGTGTTACGGCCGCATTTAACTATACACTTGCCGGGATTATCTTCAGGTGGAACCAGAAGACAGTACATCCTCTTATCATCGTGGCTGTAGCAGCCGTAGCAAGGCTCTTCTCCTTTCCGAACTACAACGCAAGACCCCACCTGTTTTCAGAACTCGTTTTCCTTCTTGTCATCTATGTGATGCTCTCGAAAAAGAGCACTCTCTTCAAATGCATATTCTTCTGTGCATCAGCATTTGCGCTTGCCTGGGTCCATGGCGGAATGGTGCCGCTCCTTTTCGTTCTTTTCGCAGTATTCATACTGATAGAATTTGTTTTCAGGCAGTTCAGGACTGCCCTGATCTACATCGCCACGGCGGCTGCAGGAGCAGTCTGTTCCCTTCTTACGCCTCTGGGCATAAAGGTCTGGACATACTACCTTTACCAGTCACAGGGTGAAGCCGTGTGGGCAGCAAATATCGAATGGGCACCAAAGACATTCGAACTGTGGGAGAGCGCTATACTCCTTCTCGTCATCGTCTCATTCGTTGTTGACGGCCGCGTCAGAAAGTTCGATAAGGGCGCTATAACAAGGCTTTGCATCTTCTGCATGTTCCTTATCCTCTCCTGCAAATACTGCCGCTTCATGAACTTTACCGCCATGTTCATTCCTGCCCTTTGTGCAGAAGAGATCCAGAGTCTCCTTACATGGTTCAACGTCAACGTCTTCCATATCAAGATGGAAAAGATAAGATTCAGCGATGTCTCATACTACATACTCACTGTTTTCTGCATAATCTTTTTCCTGTTCACTTCGATATTCTCTATAGTAAGATTCATACCTTCAAACACGATGTCCACTGCAAGTGCCATTGCAGCTTATGACGAAGGAGTTATAGACTGCGTCAAACAGAAGGGATACAAGAAGATCTACAACTCGTTCAACACAGGCACATGGCTTGCCTTCTATGGCATCAAAGTTCATATAGATAACCGTTCCGATCTTTATATGGAACGTTTTTCGGGAACTGATTACATCTCAGGACAGATGATGATAAACAACATCAATGATATGGACAGATTCGTCGAGAAATACGGCTGCGATGCTCTTGTCCTTGACCTTGCCCCCAATACGACTGATGAGTGGTTTGCTGATGCACTCTATACATCTCCTGACAGATATAAGGTCGTCTACGATAACAAAGTCACTTCTATCTATAATCAGCAAACAAGCACCCGATGGCTTGTCGTCGAGTGCTTGCATTGATCGTTATCTATATTTGATCTTGATATCAGTTAACTGTCTCTACCTTAATGGTATTTGTGTTTCCGGCTGTGCCGTTGATAAGACCTCCTGTCATTACGACATTGTCTCCTGACTGAAGCTTTAATACGTCCTTGGCAACGCTGAGTCCGTGATAGAACATAACATCTGTGGAGTTGAACTCCTCATTCAGGATCGGAATAACACCCCATGAGAGGTTAAGTCTTCTCCAGATCCTCTCGGATGTTGTCATGCCGACGATATCGATAGGACATCTGAATCTGGATACCATTCTTGCTGTAACGCCGCTTCTGGAGTGAACTACGATAGCCTTGGCTCCGACATCGATCGCCATCTGGCATGTAGCGTGGGAAATAGCATCAAGATTATTCCTGATCTTGAATTCCTGCTTATAGAAACGGTCCTTATAGTTAATGTGCATCTCTGTATACTCAGCAACCTCTGACATGGTCTTAACTGCCTCTACAGGATACTTGCCGGCAGCAGATTCGCCTGAGAGCATAATAGCGGAAGAACCGTCATAAACTGCGTTTGCAACGTCGGATATCTCTGCTCTTGTAGGCCTGGGATTATTGATCATTGATTCGAGCATCTCTGTAGCAGTGATTACTCTTCTTCCCAAAAGCCTGCAGCGCTTGATGAGCTGCTTCTGAACACTAGGAACCTCAACGAACGGGATCTCAACACCCAGGTCACCTCTTGCGATCATGATGCCTGCGCAGTATTCGGAGATCTCATCGATATTATTAACGCCGGCACGGTTCTCGATCTTGGCGATAACCTCTATGTCCTCACCGCCGTTGGCATCGAGAAACTCTCGCATCTCGATCATGTCTTCCTTTCGCGATACGAAAGAAGCCGCAACGAAGTCGATATCATTCTGAATGCCGAACAGGAGATCCTTCTTATCCTGTTCGCTTAAGAAGTCGCCCTGCATTACCTTGTTCGGAAAATTCATTGACTTCTGATCTGAAAGTGTTCCGCCTACGACAACTTCGCAGACAACATCTGGTCCGTTGATCTCTTTAACTTCAAGGATAACGAGACCGTTATTGATAAGTACTCTGTCACCGGGGTTAAGCTGATCAGGAAGCATCTTGTAAGTAACAGATACTCTTGTCTCATCGCCCTCGATATCATCTGTGGTAAGCGTAAAGATCTGACCGTCAGCAAGCTCTACCTTGTGGTCCTTGAAAGTCTTGATCCTGTATTCCGGACCCTTTGTATCGAGCATGATAGCGATCGGAAGATTCATCTTCGCCCTTACCCTCTTGATAAGATCGATCTTAGCCTGATGCTGTTCATGTGTGCCGTGCGAAAAGTTAAGCCTTGCGACATTCATGCCGGCTTCGCACATCTTTGACAGGGTCTCCTCATTGTCGGAAGCAGGTCCTATCGTACAAATGATCTTGGTTTTACGCATACTGCTGATAAATCTCCTCAAATCATAAAAAACTTATGCCTGATTGTATCATTTAGAGTGCCAAACTTCTGCACAATATTGTAAAATGTTTTAGTCAATATTTTTACATCGGAGGCTTTGCATATGGCAGACGTTAGACCGGAATCCCTTAAAAGAATAACAACAAAAGCTATGGCTGATGCATTTATCGCTGATCAGATCCAGGCTATCAAAGAACAGGTAGGAGATAAGAAGGTCCTCCTCGCACTTTCAGGCGGTGTTGACTCTTCAGTAGTAGCAGCCCTCCTTATCAAAGCAATCGGCTCAAATCTCGTTTGCGTTCACGTTAACCACGGACTTCTCCGTAAAGGTGAACCTGAGATGGTATGCAAAGTCTTCAGAGATGAGCTCGGTGCCAACCTTATCTATGTTGATGCAGTCGACAGATTCTTAGATCTTCTCGCAGGCGTTACAGATCCTGAAGAAAAGCGTCACATCATCGGTGAAGAATTCATCAAGGTATTCGCAGAAGAAGCAGCTAAGCTTGACGGCATTGCTTTCCTTGCACAGGGTACTATCTATCCTGATATCCTTGAGAGTGAACAGGGCATCAAGGCTCACCACAACGTTGGCGGTCTCCCGCCGGAACTCGATTTCGAGCTCGTAGAACCCGTCAAGTACCTCTACAAGGATGAGGTCCGTGTTGTAGGCTCCGCATTAGGTCTCCCTGACAAGATGGTTTACCGTCAGCCCTTCCCTGGTCCCGGATTAGGTGTAAGATGCCCCGGCGCTATCACAAGAGACAGACTCGAAGCAGTAAGAGAATCTGATGCAATCCTCCGTGAGGAATTCGAGAAGGCTGGTCTCGCAGGAAAGGTTTGGCAGTACTTCACAGTAGTACCTGACTTCAAGTCCACAGGTATCAAGGATGGCAAGAGAGCATTCGAATGGCTCTGCATCGTTCGTGCCATCAACACCACAGACGTTGTTCAGGTAACAGTCGAGCCTATCGATTACGATCTCATGTGCAGGATCACAGACCGTATCACACATGAAGTTCCCGGCATCAACAGAGTCCTTTACGATTACACTCCGAAGCCGACAGCAACAGTAGAGTACGAGTAATATTTTTTGCTCGCTAAGGTCCTCCGCGCTGCGCTTGTGCGGAAATCGCTCGCAAACAATATTACTCTTTAGATTGAGATAAAGACTTAGAAAGCTCCTGATCATTCAGGAGCTTTTTTATACCAGGAGTTCTTTGCCTGGATGATATAATCGCCTTGTCTGAGGGAGTGATTTCTCAGTATTGAAAATAAACAGTAAAAGGAACTATCAGGCGGCTGAGTTTGGTTGAACGATGCACCAGTTTTGGAGTATCATTCAGGAAATCACTTGTTTTTATTGAAAACAAAATAACAACCAATCAGGCAAACAGCCCATAAGAAAGAAGAAAGAAAAATGAAAAAGACAATTATTGCAACACTTATGGCAGGTACAATGGTGCTCGGTATGACGGCGTGTGGCACAAAGCCTGCCGAAACAACAGTATCACCTACAACAACTACAACAGTTGAGACATCAGCAGAGACAACACCCGCTGAAACAACAGCAGAAACAACACCTACAGAGCCTGAACATCCTGCATTAGTCTTTACAGGACCTGTAGAGGATAGAAAAATGATTACTAATATTCAGGTTACAAATATAACCTACAGATTAGTTGATGGAAAAGAATTTTATGGTGATGACCCTGCTTTTGAAGGACAGAAAGTTCCTGTGTATGAGGCACAGGCAAAACAGGACACAGTAATAACATTTACCTGTGATGAAGCACTTGTTCTCAGGTGTGTTGATACAAGTAACATCTCCGATAAAGTTAGGGACGGTTGCACACTCAAAAATGATGGCAACACTTATACAATTACTATCCTTGCAAATACATTCTCCGCAGGCGATAATTGTTGGATTGGATTGCAGACGGAAGATGCGGAGTGGGACGCTAAAGGTAATCCTATTAAGGGTAAGTCAGTTTCCGCATTCTTTAATTTCATCTAACGAAGAGCTATTTAATCCAGAATAAAATCTACTAAGAAGCCTGCGAAAAATGACTCGCAGGCTTCAATAATTTAGGGTTGTTTTACAGTGGAAGATCATCAATACATGTAATAGACATAGATAACTAAATCATGATTAAAAAGCAATACAAAAACCGTATGGTCGCAGTTAATCAGTTTTCGACGCGGCTTAGTGTACATAATCGCGAAAAGTACACTTTGTGCAGTGTTTTGAGAGCAAATAGTGTACAGGTGGTGCCTGCGCTTGAATGTTATAATGACTTTATTCAATGATGAACTTTGGATCGGATAAATAATCAGATAAATGAACGAAGTTAACAGGACATTATTCATTCCGCTTTACGGAAAGGCCAGGGTAAGCAAGAAGAATATTATTCTGAGCGATCCCTTTGCTGAGAAGATATGGGAGAAGGAAGCTTTCCCTGTAAAGGGGAAGTCAGCTTCCAAATGGCTGGCATATAACATGGCGATGAGAGCCAGGATATTTGATGAGTGGACTGATTCCATGATAGAACAGGATCCTGATGCTTTGGTCCTTCACATAGGCTGTGGCCTGGACAGCAGATGTCAGCGTGTAAAAAAGCATCCCAAACTCTGGCTTGATTGTGATTTCCCGGATGTTATATCGATGCGCAGAAACTATTACGAAGAGTCATCCGCGTATCAAATGCGTGAACTGAACGCATCCGATACTGAGCAGGTCAAGGTTTTGCCGGACAGCGATAATGTGATCGTCATTCTTGAAGGCATAAGCATGTATCTTACTAACGGGCAGCTCAGGGCTTTTCTCGCGGTGTTGCAGGAAAAGTACGAGTCCGTTCATATCCTGATGGACATATATACCGTGTTCGGTGCGAAAGCTTCCAAGTACAAAAATCCCATAAATGATGTCGGAGTAACGACAGTCTATGGCATAGACGATATCAACGGCTTACTTAAGGGGTTGCAGATCCGGTTAAAAGCGGAGCACTCGCTGACCCCTCCTGAACTGGTAGATGATCTTCAAGGATTTGATAGAAGTTTTTTCAAGTTGATGTTTACAGGTAAAATGTACAGGAAGATATACAGATTAGTAGAACTGGAGAAACTGTAATCAGCAGTATAACTGACTTAAAAACATTGCAATAGGTTGCTCATCCTTATGGAACTCGGGCAGAAGCGTTAATTGAAAAGCATTGATATTAACAATCCGTTAAAGAAATCTTGAGCGATTTAGAGTAAAATATTGTTACTTAAGGGATTAAGGAGGATAGATTCATGGCATTCAAAAGAGCACTTTGGCACAGCGGACTTACCTACAAGCTGACATGCAATAAGTGTCAGACTGTTATCCAGTACACAGATGAGAAACTGGATTTCAGACCTTGGTATGCAGACGGCTTTGTGTACTGTCCCAAGTGCCGCACACCGCTTCGTCACAGTGAGTCTTTCGCAATCGATGCGAACGGCAACTACATCAACACAGTACCTGCAGCTGCTCCTGCGCCGGCTGGCGCAGCAATGCCCGTGGCAGCAGCACCTATTGCAGAAGGTGCCACAGCTTACTGCAAGAACTGCGGCCGTCCATACACTGTAGGAGATTCGCATTTCTGTAGTGGCTGCGGTGCAAAACTCGACTGACAGTAAGCTGATCTTAGTCGGATCACAGACCCGGAATGCATCGCATTTCGGTTTTTTTTAATGCTAAATCAAAGCAAACGATCATCAATACCCATGTAATAGATACATAGTCTCTTGATACGGTCCGCCTTATCACGCTTAAAGCCGGATACCTCATTAGGCTTCCATTTAGCCTCGCCAGAAGAGAAACTGCGCACTCCGCCTACTGTAAAACTCCGGCGGTTTACTTCTTTGCGAATGACATGATCAGACATTCGATGAGCCATGCCAACGCAAAAACAGCAGCATATATGATTCCGATAAACAGACCGATCAATACAAATCCGGTGCTGGTCAGTGAGCCGTCTATATTGTAGAAGAGCATCGCGGCCGACATCAGCACGCAGCAGATTATTCCGAAGATGTTGGTTGATTTCGCGAGTTTCGGATAGACCCCGCGTATGTCTTTGGACTTCTTCACCGTGAGCAGAAAACATATCAGCAGTGCTGCCGCAAGACCAAACACATGATAGCCTCCACTGTTATTTGTGATCCTTACGAATCTTCCAACGAACGTCATGTGGCTGTTCAGAGTCTTCTCATCCATCGGCGTCAGATAGTACTTGCCGTTTCTCATGATGACCGTGATCTTATCGCCTTTTTTGCTCGTAACCGGTGCATGCACGCCAACCTCTTTACCGTTGATCTCAGCCTTGAACGCCTTGTATTCATCGGGATACTGGCTGTAGGTCTCCTCACCGAGTGTGACTTCCAGAGTGGTCATATGAGCCGAGAACTCGGTATAGATCCTCGGAATGATCAGGCATAACCACGGAATCAGCATCCACAAAACGATGAGCTTTATTCCGTATGCGAACTCAACAGGCCTCCTTGACACGGTGCACCTCCCTTACCCATGCTCACGATCCAACCCTTGCAAATTCATATTACGCAGGAATGCTTTGACATTCAAACTGTTTTCAGGCAAAGATGTGGCATATGGGGTGGGATGCTATAATTCTTAAGTCTGATCTGACTTATAATATGCAACATTTCCGTCTTACAGGTTGTATATAAGACAGATAACCATTTCAGGTAAATAAGAAAGGTGCATATTTATGGCCAAGAAAGTATTGATCACTATTGCAGCAGGAACACTTGCGTTAGCAGCAATTTCCGGAATTGTTGCACTTGTGGTGCATTATATAGATTCGTCAAACACATATGAATGGACAGAGTCCGATGAAGACGATGAGACCGAGACAAGTTTTTACAGGGATATTCCGGATACAACGCCGACTACGACCAGAGAGACTCAAGGCAGAGACTATTATGAGGGCGGCGGTTATAAAGGAATGGACAGCTACTACATAATTCAGGATCTGAAGACTGAAGAGATAATTGCCGAATACGAGTATTATCACGACATAGCTCACAAATATAACGTTTCGGATATTAAGACTTTCGATAAGGAATTAAAGCACAAGGCACATACCCAGGTGGATTCCACCGGCAACGGCATGTTCATGTTCTATGATCTGATCCTTCCGGATGAGAAGATCGATCACATCGCAAGCTTTAAGGTGGAAGGAAACCCCTCCACCGGCGCGGTTGAATTCACTATGAAGATGAGGATACACGATCCTAACAAGGCAATGGAAATCTATGATGCCTTTGTAAACCGCTACAGTGAAGGAGCTCAGGGAAGCAAGTTCTACAACATGCTGAACACTTTTGATAAAGGTGTCAGGATCACGGTTGATGATTCCCATGACTGGATCGTCTGCTACAAGAAAGTCAGAGATAAGAACAACGGCTATTATTATCTGATACATGTGTCAGAAGATTTTAAAAAGTAAAATCTGATTATTATCGAGATAAATGAGAGGATAAACCGTATAATAGTATCTGTAAGCAAGGCCCGGGGATTATTCGAATTATAGGAGATTCGGCCATGAAAAAGATACTAAGCATAGTCATTACAGGTGCAGTTATACTTAGCTTTAGTGCCTGCTCAGCCAGTTCAAAACCAAGTGACACTTCAGTAGAGACAACGACAGAAACAACCACAGAGGCCACAACTACAACCACGGAAGAAACGACCACTGAGGCCACAACCACTGAAGAGACAGAACCAGGCTTTGATGATCTGATACCTTCAGATGGTGAAATATTCGTCGATTTTGGTGTTAAGAATTCCTCTCAAGTCTCAGAGAATGTTTTGAAGACTATGAGGATCAGAACAAATACGACCGCAGAAAGCTATGCAAACAGGTTCTCGATCAAGCCGGAATATTCATATTCCAAGGGTGTCTGGACTTTTAAGTGGGGCAAGGACAAACCCAAGACTAATACATTTGGAACGATTACGATCAAGGCGAAGAATGAAGACGGCAAGATCGTACTTGAAGAGAAAAGTTCGGTTACAGTAACGCTTTTGTTCGATGAAACTGATTTTTCCCGCGGGGTCTATGAGCAAGTTGGCAATTCAATCGTTCCGGATGGTGACTCCTCTGATTATTTAAAAGACGGTTTGGCTATTAATCCAAGAAACAGTTGGAAGAATATGTCATATCAAGTGAATTACCAGAAGTACACTTTTAAAGGTGTCGTTGCAACATTCACGTGTTCCGTAAAAGTCCCTTCTGATTCCGAAAATGAATAAACGGACAATTAGCATTTAGGAGTCTTACGTGGAGATTTCCGGCATGAAAAAGAATTATTTTCATTTTGTGATCATAAGAGCACTTATAGGTGTGCTTATCGGCATTATCATATTCTTTTTGTCGGTATCATATCTGAAAGACGTCTATTACATGTCTATAGAACTAGGCTTATACCAATACGAAGATACACTCAAATCCTATATAAGAGAGTACAGTGACAGCAATAAAGATCTTGATCAAAGACTGTTCATGAAACAACTGGCCTTCGATAGTGCATATGATTATTTAAGGATAGTCAGAATAAAAGACGACGGCAGTTATGACACCCTCTGCGAGACAGATTACGGTGAGATCCCTATATTCGTTGTTGGTATGGGAAAATGGATAGTCGTTACCAAAGAACTGCCTGATATATCAAACAGGCAAATTGGCACCGAAGATAACCTTACATCGATAGATTACAAGAAATGCGACGAGATATGGGGGCTTGACTTAAGTCCGTCTGTTATCTCAGACAGCGGTACTTTGATCTGGTTCTCGCGCGTTGCCAACGTTGGAAATTATGCTTTTAACAAACTTTACCGCGCTGTATTAGACCGTGATTATAAGAGTGCTACTATCTGTTGTGACTCTTATTATTTGGATGAAGAATACTTGCATCTTGGCAAGGTTTTTCAGTGTGACGATGAATACAGAAAACGGCCCGATGGTAAAACATGGGACTTTACTGATAGTAATAATGCGTCTTTATATTCAAAAAGCATTAATGACGATTCCGAGTTTCCGGAATTCAGCGGATACCAAAAATTGCATATATACAATCTGCCTGTACGTCCGGATAAGTTTTTCGAACAGGAAGGCGATCTTTTCCTGACCTCAAGCAGCAACGATTTTTATGCATACGAGAAATTCGACACAAGACTCACTGACTTCTTAGATTTCAATCGTTACAGCGCAGAGGTTAAACTCGAGAACGGACGCACGACCACCGGAAGTATGATGATGTTAAACTACGGCGGTGAGCGCTATCTTCTGGAATATGTTGCTACTTATGCTTCCTTCGAAGAGTACTTCAAGCCTGTTCTTATCTTATACCCTGTCTTGCTTCTGCTTCTGTGCATCGGCATCCCCTGCCTGTCGGCGATCGCACCTTATAAGAGATACAAAAAAGAAAATCAGAGGACGGCATCAGCCACATCCTCTGATAAGGTCGTTATTGAAGATATTGTTGATTCAAATGTCCCGGATGTTAAATCACCCCTCCGCGATATTGGCAAATACGTGAAGGAATTAAAAGATGCCGTGGACGACGATACTAAGTCCGAATGCTATTCACATATCTTAGAGAAGATGACTGAACTTGATATCGGAATAGACGAGATCACAAGGAAATCTAATAAATAAAGATCATCCCTTGATCGTACCTACCAGTTTTCCGTCAGCGCCATAGAAGGACATGGTAACTTCAACAGGACGGATACCATACCTCTTCTTCACTGAATCCTTAAGCTGGTTTATACGCTTTGATTCGTCGTGATTCTTAAGAAGAGACTGAAGCTGGATAGTCTGAAGATGTGAGTAAGACACTTTGAGATAGACCTTGAAAATGAGGTTGTTCTCTTTGACATCCATCGTTACTTTGGAAGTCTCTGACTGGACCAGTGAATCTTTTGACACTTCGTCGATCCAGCGCTGTCTTTCGTTCATGTTGATCCTCTCTTCAAGGTTCTTTCCGGTATAGCATCCGGCGAACATGAAGATGCACACAAATACTGTTAAAAAACTGACTGCTGCTTTACGCATATTTATTACCCCCATTATGTTTATTCCAATGAATAAATAGTACTTGAACAAGCCATTAAGTCAATATTATTTGATGCTGAATAAATCTGTCCGGCCGCCTTATAATATATGCATCATGCAAATACGGGAGTCTCAAATGGTCACGCATCCGATACCGCCTGTTTACAACAAAGAATCCAGAGTGCTGATCCTGGGAAGTTTTCCTTCGGTAAAATCCAGAGAAGAAGGCTTCTTTTACGGTCATCCGCAGAACAGGTTCTGGAAAGTAACTGCGGCTGTATTCGGCGAAGAGGTTCCTACGGACACAGCTTCGAAAAAAGCTTTTCTTCTACGTAACCACATAGCGCTTTGGGATGTGATTGGTTCGTGTGAGATAGATGGTTCTTCCGATTCCAGTATCAGAAATGTTCATGTCAACGATATATCAAAGATCTTGAGCACTGCAGATATCAAAGCAATATATCTGAACGGTCAGAAGGCTTTCCAGTACTATCAGAAGTACCTTCTTCCGGTCACAGGAAGAGAAGGAATATGTCTTCCCTCCACAAGCCCTGCGAATGCCGCATGGAGCATGTCCAGACTGGAAGAGGCCTGGCGCGTAATATTGAAGTGAGTCCTGGATTGTAATACTATATTTGACTGTGTAAGTAATTAAGAATAAGAAAGTGATAGAGGGCCTTTCATAATGCCGATCCTGTCAGGACTTTACACTTTAATAATCTCCCCTCTTGAGCTTCTTTTCGAAGTCGTTTTCATGATAGCAAAACGCATCATCGGCAATCCCGGATTTGCTATCGTCTTCTTAAGCATCGCAGTTAATTTCCTCGTTCTTCCGCTCTATAAACGTGCAGATGAACTTCAGGCGGAAGAGCGTGATATCCAGGCTAAGATGGCTTACCGCATAAAGCGTATCAAGAGCACTTTCAAAGGTGATGAGCGTTTCTTCATGCTTCAGGAATACTACCGCATAAATCATTACAAACCCATCTATGCTCTTAAGAGTTCAGCATCACTTCTGCTTCAGATACCGTTCTTCATCGCAGCATACAGATTCCTTTCCGGTGCGCAGTGTCTGCAGGGTATGCCGTTCGGATTCATCACAGATCTGGGCAAGGAAGATGCCACATTCATGATCGGAAGCTTCCCCGTAAACATCCTTCCGGTACTTATGACTCTTATAAATATCGTATCAGGCATCATATACACTAAAGGTCATCCATTAAAGTCCAAGATACAGGTCTATGGCCTTGCCGTGGTATTCCTCGTGCTTCTTTACCACTCACCTTCAGGACTTGTCTTCTACTGGCTTCTTAATAACGTGTTCTCACTTATCAAGAACATCATAAGCAAGCTTAAAGAACCTAAGAAAGTGCTCAATAATATCCTGGCTGTATCAGGCATTGCCATACTTATCCTGACTGCAATAAAGCCCGATATTATACTCCGCGAAAAGATCCTTCTGGCGATAGGTTCCCTTCTGCTTACAGTCCCCTTTATATCCGGATTTATCAAGAGAAAGCCTGATGCAAAACCGTCAGAAAATAAGAAGCTTATGTTCTTCTTAGGAACCCTTCTCATGGCTTTGATCACTGGACTTCTTATCCCTGCTACGGTCATCAATGCTTCAGCCGAAGAATTCATCAATGTGATCGATCCTTCAAGCCCTGCTCTTTATGTCGTTCATTCCATGCTTCTTTCATTTGGAAACTGGGTCATCTGGGGCGGCGTTTTCTACTTCTTCATGAGCAGCAGGAGCAAAGCACTTTTCGATAAAGCGATATGGATAATATCCGGCATCTCAATCGTGAATTACATGCTGTTCGGAACAAATCTCGGTACGCTTTCTTCAACCTTGCAGTACGATAACCAGCCCGTCTTCAGACTTAATGATTATCTGATCAACGCGGCAGTTGTCATTGCTATAGGCGGAGCGCTTTACTTCGCAGCGGCAAAGTTTCCTAAGATCGCACAGAGCATACTTGCAGTCGGTATTCTGACAGTTGCAGGAATCGGAATCTACAACACATCCGGGATCGTAAAAACATATAAGGAGTATCAGGCAAGAGCTGACGCATCGAAGGCTCCTTCAATCCCTCTCAGCAGAAACGGACAGAACGTTGTCGTTCTCATGATGGACCGTGCGATCGGCGACCTCGTGCCTTACATCATGAATGAAAAGCCTGAGCTGCAAAAACAGTTTGACGGATTTACTTATTATCCTAATACCATCTCTTACGGAATACATACCAACATGGCAGCTCCTGCTCTTTTCGGCGGTTACGATTACACACCCGAAAACATTAACAAGAGGACAAGCGAACTGCTTAAAGATAAGCATAATGAATCTTTAAAAGTCATGCCTGTCTTATTCCGTAACAACGGTTATAAAGTAACTGTCGTCGATCCTCCGTTCGCAAACTACAAAGTGATACCTGACCTCTCGATATATGATGATTATCCTGATCTCAACTGTTATATAACCAACGGACATTTCAACATGACCGGTGAGAACAACATCATTTCAAGCGATATATCAGACCGTATTGATGAAGTGCGCAACAGGAGTTTCTTCTTCTATTCACTTATGAAGATCTCTCCTGTAGCTTTGCAGGAAACCATCTACGACGGCGGTATCTATAACAGATCGGCTACTAACTCCAGAAGGATCAACGGCACATATGAGACAAGCGCTTTATCGCAGAACACGAGCGGTCTTTCGAAGAGTACCGGTTACGATCTGGATTTCCTTGAGGCATACGGATTCTTAAGTGATCTTCCTGGCATCACTGTTGTAGAAGATAATTCAGACAACACATTCCTGATGCTTACGAATAAGACTGCACATTCGCCATGTCTTTTGCAGGAACCGGATTATGTGCCTTCTTACATCGTAGACAACACGGCATACGATGTTGATATGACATCACGCTATACAGTTAATGGCAAGACTATCCAGATGAATGATCTTATGCAGGTCTATCATTACCACGTGAACATGGCTGCATTCTTGAAGCTTGGCGAGTGGTTTGATTACCTGCGCGAAAACGGAGTCTACGACAACACCCGCATCATCCTTGTTGCAGATCACGGATACTCTACCGAATACTATAAGCTCACTTGCAACCGCAAGAACATGGCAGGACTGCTGCCTCTTCTGATGGTAAAAGACTTCAATGCAAAAGGCTTTACGGTATCAGAAGATTTCATGACCAATGCTGATACACCATCACTTGCCACTAAAGGCATCATTAAAGATCCGGTCAATCCTTTCACAGGTAATCCTATTGATTCAAAGATGAAGACAGGTCCTCAAAAGGTATTTGTATCTGATAACTATCTCACTTCGGAAAACAACGGATACACCTTTATCAAGGACTCTTGGTTTACCGTTTCAGGCGATCCCCACGATTATAAGAGCTGGAAATACTCCGGCGAGGAATAAGTTTTCCGGGATAATCAACACTATGGTCCCGGTGTGTTGATTAAGCATCACGAAGACTTCATATTGCGCATAGTTATAAAGCCCTCCGAGGCGTTTAATTACAGTGTGAAAACACTTAGGAGGACACAAAAATGAATGACGTAAACCAAGTACTCGAATACTACAATCCGTATTGTGAACCGGTATCTGTTTTATTGCTGAAATACCTGCTCTCACAAGTATCAAATTAAATTGTTATCCATTATAATTTCAATATCTTTTAATTTTCCAGCGGAGGTGACAACATGACTTTTGAAGAATTGATGGATTATGCTATTTCCCGTAACTGTTCCGATGTGCACATCACTCAGGGTACAAATCTCGCGATGAGAAGATTCGGCGAGCTCCACATCTTAGATGAGCGCCCGACACCTGAAGAAGCACAGGACATGATCTACACTATCCTTACACCTGAAGAGATCGCACGTGTCGAAGCCGGTGAAGACGTTGACGTAGGCCGCATGATCGACAACGGTATCAGAATCAGAGCTAATGTTTACCATCAGCGTAACAACCTCGCCTGCAGCATCCGTCTGCTCATGGCTGAGATCCCTGAGTTCGAAGCTCTCGGCCTTCCTGAGGTCCTCAAGTCACTCGCCACTGCAAAGAGCGGCCTTATCCTTGTTACAGGTCCTACGGGTTCAGGTAAGACAACCACACTTTCAGCTATCGTAGACTACATAAACAAGAACGAAGCAAGGCATGTCATCACAATTGAGGATCCTATCGAATATATCTATCCTCACAACCGTGCAATGATCCATCAGCGTGAGGTCGGCCGCGACGTTGGTTCTTTCGCTTACGCACTCAATTCAGCTCTCCGTGAAGATCCTGATATCATCCTCGTTGGTGAAATGAGAGACTTCGAGACGATCTCAGCTGCAATCACAGCAGCAGAGACAGGACACCTCGTCCTTTCCACACTCCACACACAGAGCGCTGCACAGACGATCAACAGAATCATCGACGGTTCACCTATCGAGATGCAGGCAACGATCCGCTCACAGTTCGCAGCAAGCATCCGCGGCGTTATCTCACAGCAGCTCCTTCCTACATCTGACGGCAATGGCCGTGTACTTACACACGAGATCATGGTCGGCACAAGTGCTATCAAGAGCCTCATCATTGAAGATAAGATCCAGATGATCCCCGGTGCTATTGCTTCTGCAGGTCAGGTCGGAATGCACACTCTTAATAACGATCTCCAGAGACTCGTTTCCATGGGTCTTATCACAAGAAAGACAGCTATCGATGCTTCTTATGATCCTAATGAACTCGAGAAGATGATCGGTATTACAAACTACAGCTTCTGATGATGCTTTTTATCAAAGAAAGTTGAAGCCCTTTTTTAAATAAAATATAATATACGGCTGTGGATGAGGTTTTTCATCCACAGTTTTTGTTTGTCTGTCAGGGAGATCTTAATGGGTATCTTTAACGTTCTTTATATTGATCCCGGTACGGGCGGAATGCTCTTTACCGTACTCTTCGGAATCTTCGGCGTCGCGATCTTTTCGTTCCGCGCACTCTTTATGAAGCTGAAATTCCTGTCGAGCAGTGATAAGAATGCAAAGATAAATGACCAGAAGATCCCTATAGCCATCCACTGTGAGAATAAAAGATACTGGAATATCTTCGAGCCCATCCTTGATGAGTTCGAGAAGAAACAGCAGAAGATCGTCTATCTCACAAGTTCCGAGGATGACCCCGTTTTCAAGAAAGATTATAAATACATCACGGCAGAATATATCGGCGAAGGCAACAAAGCATTCTCAAGACTCAATCTCCTGAATGCATCCGTATTGTTCTCCACCACTCCAAGCCTTGATGTCTTTCAGTGGAAGCGTTCCAAAAACGTCGACTGCTATATCCACATCATGCATGCCGCAAAAGATATCACGATGTACCGTATGTACGGCACAGACCACTACGATGCATTCATCCTTTCGGGCGAACTTCAGGTAAAGCAGATCAGACAGCTGGAAGAGATGAGAGGCATCAAGCCTAGAGATTATGAGATCTGCGGCGTCCCTTATCTTGATGAGATGAAGAAGAGAGTCGATAATGCTGATCCTGTTCCGCCGCACGAGCGAACAGTACTCCTGGCACCATCCTGGGGTGAGAGCGGCATCCTCTCCAGATTCGGTGACAAACTCATCGACAGTCTTATCTCCACAGGATATAAGATCATAGTAAGACCACATCCGCAGTCTTTCGCATCCGAGAAAGATATGCTGGATAGACTCATGTCCAAGTATAATGATCCGTCCAAGGTCGAATGGAATAAAGATACGGATAACTTCGATGTCTTAATGAGATCCGACATCCTTATCTCAGATTATTCCGGCGTAATGCTCGAATTCGCCATGGTCTTTGATAAGCCTATCATCTACACAGACACCAGGTTCGATCCTGCACCTTACGACGCTGACTGGATCGAGGAGACACCATGGACTTTCCAGATCCTGGCAGACTTAGGCCCCAAGCTTGATGAAAGCAATGCAGACAACATAAAAGAACTCATCGACAACTGCATAGAAGACAAGTCTTATCTTGCAGGACGCGAGAAGTGCCGTAATGACATCTGGGCTCATATAGGTGAGGGCGCAGAAAGATCAGCCGACTTCATCATTAAGAAGTACAAGGAAGTTGCTGCAAAGAAGTCTTCCGCTCCTTCTGAGAACAAGAACAAAAAACATAAAAAGGCCGTCAAAGCAGTCAAAGGAGCATAAACCGCATGTCTTTCCCCACATTGCTTTACACCTTTCTGATATCGCCTTTGGAACTTCTTTTCGAAGTTATATTCACGATTGCAAATAAGATCATCGGCAATCCCGGAATATCGATCATTGCCTTGAGCATCGCAGTAAACTTTCTCGTTCTTCCTTTATACAAACGGGCAGATGAACTGCAGGCTGAAGAACGTGATATCCAGGCGAAAATGGCTTACCGCATCAAGCGCACGAAGCAGACATTCAAGGGCGACGAAAGATTCTTCATGCTCCAGGAATACTACAGGATCAATAAGTATAAGCCGATCTATGCACTCAAGAGTTCGGCTTCACTTCTTCTTCAGATCCCATTCTTCATTGCTGCTTACAGACTTCTTTCCGGCATGCAGAGCCTTCAGGGAATGCCTTTCGGATTCATAGCTGACCTCGGTAAAGAAGATGCTTCCTTCATGATCGGAAGTTTCCCCGTAAACATTCTCCCGATCCTCATGACTGCGATAAACATCATATCAGGTGTCATCTATACAAAGGGACATCCTCTTAAGTCGAAGATCCAGGTCTACGGTCTTGCTGTCGTATTCCTTATTCTTCTCTACCACTCACCTTCAGGCCTTGTCTTCTACTGGCTCCTCAACAATGTATTCTCGCTCGTTAAGAACATCTTCTATAAGCTTAAGGATCCTAGGAAGGTTCTTGGAATCGTGCTTGCAGCAGCTGCTGTGGCGATCTTCATCCCTACTTTCATAAGACCTGATCTTACTGCAAGACAGAAGTTCCTTCTTGGTGCCGGATGCGTATTGCTGACAATGCCTCTCGTATCAGGACTTATAAAGAAAAAACAGGATTCGAAAAAGATCAGCACTAGCACAAAAGATGTGGTTGTTTTCGTATCCGGAACAGTGCTCATGTCTCTTATCACGGGACTTCTCATCCCCTCTTCCGTCATCAAGGATTCTCCGCTGGAATTCATCGATATCGTCCATCCTTATAACCCTGCCTATTACATAGTCAGTTCCATGGCATTGGCGCTGGGCAGCTGGGTTCTCTGGGGAAGTGTCTTCTACTTCTTCATGAGCGATAAGATGAAGGCTGTATTCAGCAAAGGTATCTGGGCAATCTGCGGAGTATCAGTCATAGATTACATGCTTTTCGGAACCAATCTCGGTACCATGACTTCCACGCTTCAATACGATGTTCAGCCCGTATTCAAACTCACAGACTATCTTCTGAACGCTCTTGCTGTTATTGCCATTGCTGCAGTATTCGTTTTCTTCTATAAGAGATACCACAAGATCGCAAGGACTATTCTCGTAGTAGGCATCGTCACGGTCGCAGGTATTGGTATTTTTAACTCATCTCTTATAGCCGATAATTTCAAGGAATACACCAGCCGTTCTGAAGCAGCTTCAGCCATGCCTGAGATTCCTTTGAGCAAGAACGGCAAGAATGTAATCGTATTCATGCTCGACCGCTCAGAAGGCCAACAGATCCCTTATATCCTTAAGGAGAGACCTTCACTTAAGGAACAGTTCGACGGATTTACATACTATCCGAACACCTTCTCTTTCGGACACTCAACCATCATAGGTGCTCCCGCCCTGTTCGGCGGCTATGAATACACACCTGAAAAAATGAATGAAAGATCTGACGAGAAGCTTTCTGACAAGCATAATGAAGCTTTGAAGGTCATGCCTGTTCTTTTCGGCGAGAACGGATATAAAGTTACGATCTGTGATCCTCCGTTTGCTGGCTATCAGTCCATTCCGGACCTTTCAATCTTCAACGATCATCCGGAGTTCAACTGCTATATCACAGAGGGCCGCTTTAATTATTTCACAGACGGTATCAATGATGCCTCTGTGGAACAGTCATCTGAAAGGACAAAGGCGATCCGTAACCGCAATTTCTTCTGCTTCTCACTTATGAAGATCTCCCCCGTTATCTTCCAGGAGACTTTATATGATGAAGGTCTTTATAACGAAGCGGGCAACACCGGTGACATAAAGGCTTTAAGCGCTTCTTCCCTCGTTCAGACAGTCGGCGGAGTATCTTTAAGTTCCGGCTATCAGAAGTCTTTCCTTGAGTCTTATGCCGTACTTATGAACCTGCCCAAGATAACAACTGTTGAGGAAGGATCGCAGAACACATTCCTTATGATCAATAATCACACAGCTCACTCGGCATGCATCCTGAAAAAGCCCGACTATACTCCCGACATCTTTGTCGACAACAGGCCATACGATACCAACTGGGATGACCTCTACACGATCGACGGAAAGAAGATGGATATGAGCGACCCTTATCAGGTCACACACTATCACGCGAATATCTCATCCCTTATCCAGCTCGGAAAATGGTTCGACTACATGCGTGCAAACGGTGTCTATGACAACACCAGGATCATACTTGTATCAGACCACGCAAGAGGCTTGAATCAGTTCAATGTATACTGCGAAGGCCAGGATATGGAATTCTACATGCCTCTTCTTATGTTCAAGGATTTTAATGCAAAGGGCTTTACCGTAAACGAAGAATTGATGTCAAACGGCGATACCCCGTTCCTTGCCACATCAGGCATAATCAAGGATCCTAAGAACCCTTTCACAGGCAATCCGATCAACAATGCTCTTAAGAAGGGTACCCAGTACTGTTACTACACAGAAGACTTAAATCCCGACCAGAATCAGGGCAATGTCTTCTCTACAGGAAGATGGTATGCACTTAACGGAGATCCACGCAAAGCTGACAGCTGGAAGACCGCCGGAGAAGGCAAACAGCCGGACGGTGTATAATATAAGTCCGGTATCCGTTATGGGGCGGGTACTCCGGGCCGCTATTTGCTAATATCGGAAGGGGGACAAACATGCGCCTGGAATTATCTGAAAAGAAATTAATCAGGGGAAGCGTCAGTGCTCTCATTGCACTTTTATGCTTAGCCCTGATACCTGTAATAAGCAACGCCGCAGGCTACGGACCTTCACATGAAGTAACTGCTGCAGGCTTTGCCACTGACCTGGCATTCTATGCCGGAGCATTTTCCACTGCGGTAACGGCATCTCTTAACCCGTCTGCCACGATGGCTGTCCTGGCTATACTCGGCGCTATCGAGAATGCTGCCATATACTCGCCTGATTCGGCTTTTCTCTGCAATATAGCAGACTTCCTGAACGGCGTGCCGATCGTAAGAGAAATCGGCAAGCTCCCTATCGCAAATCCTTATGCGGCAGTATTCCTCACACTGGTCGCTTCTGCCCTTATAGTCATCCACTCATTTGCAGAATCCAAGTTCGTATCTGAAGAGACTATAGACAAGCTCGATAAATACATCGGCTATATCTGCACGGTATCCATCACACTTCTGCCCTTCGTTACCAACGACGCTCTTGAAGCAGATCCTCCGGGAGTAAAGGGAAGCGCTCTCGTCCGGTCCGTAAACATTCTTGGAAGTTCCACCGGCGGCAGTCCTGAAATAGGCACATATATCCTTGCAGGCATTACGATAATCGCCATTACGATCTTTTATAACTGCACCTATTCCTGCGTCGATAACTGGGAAGTAATCGTTGCCGCTTTCCCTATGAAAGGCACGAGCCTAATATGGCAGATCATCAAAGCACTGCTTCATATGATCCTTATGGTTCTCCAGCTTTTCGCGCCAGTCGTAAGCTTTATCATCAGCATCCATATCGCTGTCGCAGGACTTATCCTGTTCAGGATCCTCTCGAGGATCTCGCAGTACTATAAGGACATCTATGCATATACGATCTTAAGGAAGATCTTTAAGCGTAATGCCGCTATCTCAAGGGTCGAAAAGCATGTCCCGAGAAGACTCCGCAAGCTCTACCCTTCCATGGAGATTGCGATGTCTGTCTATACTTTCCACGGTGTTGCACGTCTTCCGAAGCGTTCAAGAGTATGGCTTATCAAGGAAGGCGATAAAGTGGATCTCGTTTACAAGAGACTCATCAGAAAGCCCTATATCATCTCATGGCGCAAGTTAAGAGACGATCATCTCGGCAAGACCTTCTATCTCGAGAACTGTGCAAGATTCATCAAGCTCCGCACGGAAGACCGCAAGTTCGAAGTAGTCATGTCTTCCCGTTATAAGCCTGAGATCGAGATGCTCTCAGAACTCCTTGATCTTAAGGACTATGCTCCCGTAAAGCAGGAGATCAAAGAGACCAAAAAGCTCAAGCGTAAACTTCGCAAGAATAAGACACAGGCGGATACTGTCTGATACCGATAAGGATATCCGGCAGAACGGAATATGAAAGAAGCACCTGAACAACAGCAGATCGATCCTAAAGCAGTTGCCAGAGAGCAAAAGCGCAAGAAGGCCTGGCATAATTTTGCAGGTACTCTTCTTCTGGTACAGTTCCTGGCATCCCTTTATGCTTTTTACAGAGCATACAGACTTGGCATGATCCCGGAGAGGATCCTCTACATAGCCGGCGGTCTATATATCTTCCTGATGCTTCTTACGACGATCCTTTCTTTTGCAGGAAAGATTCCCGGTGCGGCAAGGAACATCCGTCGCTTTATCGCCGTCATTCTAGCCATAGCAGTAACCATCGGCTCGCTCTACGCAGGAAACTTCATGGGTGCGGTAAGCAAAGCGGTTAATAATATAACTTCTCCGGACGGTTCTGATATTGCCGCAGTGGAGAATGTCTATGTCCTGATGAGCGACCCCGCCCAAAGCCTTGCAGACTGCAAAGACTACAAATTCGGCGTGATCGGGGACAGCGAAGGTGCTCTGTCTTATGCTGCCGCGAACCAGATCAACAAGACTACAGGAGCGATTGATGTCATTCCCTATTCTTCTTCCGCTGAACTTACCGATGCATTATACAGCGGCAGTGTCAGGGCAATGGTCATCCAGGATAACTACGTCCTTATGCTAGAAGAGACTGAAGAATACAGGGATTTTGAGAGCAGGACAAGACTCATCGGAAGCATTACCGTAACTTCTGAAGAATTGAATACTGCCAAAGACGCCAACCCCTTCCCTTCAGGTTACGGAAGCAATGCCGATATCGGACAGTCCACTGATTCAGTAAGGAATATAAGCACAGATCCTTTCATCGTCTATATCAGCGGTTCTGACACACGTGATAAGAAGTTCAAGGTATCCAGAAGCGATGTAAACATCCTTATGGTGGTAAACCCTAAGACAAAGCAGATACTCCTTCTTAATACTCCGAGAGATTATTTCATTCCGATCCCCAAGAGCAGTTCAGGCAAGAAGGATAAGCTGACCCACTTCGGTCTTTATGGCGTAAATTGCTCTATAAAGGGCCTCGAAAATCTCTACGGATGCAATATCAATTATTATGTTCAGATCAATTTCACGGGCACTGAGAAGCTCGTGGATGACTTAGGCGGCATCACCATAAACAATCCGCAGGCATTTAGTTCCAGAGGCTATAGTTTTGCCAAGGGCGACATCACGATAAACGGAGCCCAGGCAGTCGTCTATGCACGTGAACGTTATGCTTTCAAAGACGGAGATAATATGCGCGGCAGGAATCAGATGCGCATCATCTCAGCCATGATCAGGAAGATGACATCTTCACCTAAGCTCATCATGAACTACAGCAAGATCTTAGGCGACCTCGAGGGCTTTATGGTAACGAGCCTTAAGGCAGATGAGATCGATACGCTTGTTAAGATGCAGTTAAATGATATGGCATCCTGGAATATCAAGACTTATTCCGTAACAGGAAACGGCGGAATGGATTACACATATTCCATGCCGAAGACGAAGCTCTATGTAACCTATCCGAATACCAATTCAGTTGACAAAGCATCCGGTCTGATAAACAAAGTTATCAGTGGAGGAGAATTAACTGACAGCGACGTAAAATAAAAACTGCCGCTTACTCCGGCGGCAGTATGTTCTTTTCGTAATAGTGCTTGATTATAGACCTTCTGGTAACGATCCCTATGAATATACCGCGGTCATCAATTATCGGGACGAAATTCGTCTCCATCGATCTTATTATCAGGTCTTCAATTGATGAACTGATGGATATGGGCTGATTCTTGTGAGTATTAAGACCTATATCCGTAAGCTTGAACTGCTCGAGATTCTCGATTGCCATCGTGTGCGGCTCGCCGCCCTCACCCTTTACGATAAACCAGAGAAGGTCGCCTTCGGTAACCGTAGCGATATAATGACCTGCACGGTCAACTACGGGGACAGCCGTATATGAGCTGCTGTGCATCTTTTCCAATGCCTGGCGGACGGTGAAATCGTCGTAAAGGTATGTGATCTCCTGTTTGGGACGCGTGAAAAAAGCGATGTTCATTTATGCACCGCCCAGATCCTTATCGATCCTTACCTGGAAAGGTGTTGCGGTAAGACCGTTCTGTGCATGCAGAGGAGTCGGGCCGTAAGAGAAGAATGCGTATCTTACCTTTGAAGGGAATTCGACCAAAGGACATGATAAGAGGATAGTCTTACCATCGAAGTCAACATTGGCTTCAGCTGGATAGAATGTACCGTCATCACCTGCGATCTCGAATCCGGAATCATCAGGTCCGAATCCCGTTGTAAGGTTTAAGAGAAGGTAATCGCCGCCGAAAGTGATCTCGACACCTTCACCTCTTCTTGCGTCGATGATGAAGGGTGATACGGCGTCCACCTTTTCGAATCCATATACAAACTTCTCGGCAAGGAGCGCAAGTCTGTCACCCGGTGTCTTCTTGTCAGAGGGGAACAGATTGTTGAACTCGCCGCAGTCAACGATAACTGCCATATAAACATTAGGCATGTCGATGGCGACGATCTGCTGCTGCTCACGGATGAGCGGCCATGACATATCGTCGAAGCCCATATATTTACGGTCTTTTGAAATATACATAGGAAGCTGGCAGAAGATAAACGGGAGCTGGTCATCGAAGAATACGTCACGCCATTCCTTGATCATGGTCTCGAAAACATGACCATATTCTGTCTGATGTCCGTCAGTATCTGCCTCGCCCTGATAGAAGATAACGCCTCTTAATGTATAAGGTGCGACCCTTAAGATCATGCATTCGAATGCAGCACCCGGATGTCTTGCAGACTTGGGGCCGATAGGAGCCGGCCATGGAGCAGGTCCAAGCTTTTCATCTGCTTCAGGATATGTCATCCACGGATTCTCCTTAAGAGCTGCGTTAAGGACTTCCATATACTTGGCATATTTTTCTCTGTATTCAGCATCCGCCTTATCGTATTCCTCAGGTGTGAGCTCGGAAGCGGCATCATCAAAATCCTTGATGTACTGCTTGCCCTCTTTTGTGGAAAGGAGTGTTTCAACGCTCAGCCAGTTATCAAGTGTTGATCTTGTGGCACAGCACTGAATGATACCGATCTTGGCATCAACTCTGGATTCGAGTTCTCTTGCAAAATAGAATGCGACAGCACTCATAGCTCCTGCTGTCTCACTGTTAACATCGATCCATTGAGACTCTGCTTCAGCCTTTGCCTGAGCCTCGCTCATATGACCGAAAGCAGGAACCTTATAGTACCTGATCTCAGTATCACCGATCTTAGGAATAATGAATCTGGCAAATTCAGATCTGCTGAGCGGATAATCCATGTTGCCGCCGCCGGCAGCAAGCCAGACCTCACCAGCATATGCGTCATTTAACTTGAGAACTTCTTTGTCATTCTCGAAGACCTTGATCTCATAAGGACCACCCGGTTCTTCGACAGGCTCGAGGCATACAAGGAAACTGCCGTCCTGCTCTGTTCCGCAAGTTCCGGTGGAGATCTCTTCTCCATTCTTGCACAGAGCACATCTTACTACACAGTTCTGGTCAGAGAAGCCAAACACACGAAGCTCGGCGCCCCACTGGAAAACCAACTTATCTTTAAATATGCCGTTCAGTTTAATAGCCATACCATTTTATTATATCAAATTTGTGAACAAGTTGCTTCAGTGTATTGCGGGTTGTCTGCACGCCCAAGGATATATCTTACTCTTATAAGATATATGAAAAATGTTAGGCACAAAGAACCAAACACTAAACAACCAATGAATAATCTTTAAAAAAATATTACCCGAATATTGTCCTGCAGAATACCAATGCCTGTGCGGCATCACCGTTTATCGTGATGCTTCCCTGGGCAACAGCCACAACAAAATCCTTGTCACCGTTTAAGACAGATGCAAATGTCTCAGCATCGGCATCAATATAAAAAGGTGCGTTGATATACTCGTAAGGAGCCACCTCGGCTTTTCCGTCTTCAACCTTAACGTAAAGCGGCTGGTTATCGAGGTTACCGTTCAAGGTAATCTGTGTAGCAGTACTCTGAAGAAAAGATACTTTCTTTGTCTTCTCCTCGACCGCTCTGAAGATACTGCCGAATGTGGGTTCAACTTTCTTCTTTTGCATAATAGATCACTCCTTTTCCATATTCAGTTAACAGCCTTGCCGACAAACGCCAGTATCCACGATGTGGGCACTATCTTGGAAGCAAGGTGTAATAGTTTCTGTGAGAACGGATATACAAGGATTTTCCTTCCCTTAACGGAAGCCTTGAGTGAAGCTCTTGAGAGTTTAACGGGATCGATGACGAAGTTCTTGCGCCAGCCTGAGAAGTCAGCTTCCTTTCCCTCTGTAGCCCTTCTCTGGAAATCAGTCGCAACAGGACCGGGGCAAACGACCATGACATCTATTCCCTTGGGCTTTAATTCCACACTCATGGCACGCGAGAAAGAGATGACATAGGACTTGCTTGCCGCATAGCAGGCAAAACCGGGCTGCGGGAGAAAACCTGCGGAAGAACCGATGTTGATGATCTTCGCTTTCTCTTTCCCGTCTGCCTTCATGAAAGGTGCCGTTATCCTTATCATGCGGCTTAAAGCTGAACAGTTGATACTTATAGTATTCGCAAGGGCCTCATCAGACTTTTCAGTCACCTGTCCCTTTATTCCCATACCTGCAGAATTGATAAGAAGCGCTACATCAGGCTTCTCACTGCCGAGCTTTTCTTCTATTGTCTTTATACCTGAATCACTTGAGAGGTCTGCTGCGACAGGAACGATCTTATCTGCACCGACAGATGATGCGAGTTCATTTAAAACGTCAGCGCGTCTTGCTACTGCCCATATCTCATCAAAGGGGGTCTTGAAAAACTCACCGTTATCATGCGCAAGAAGCTCTAAAAAGGCCTTTCCTATGCCTGATGAAGCTCCGGTTATAATTGCGATCCTCTTGTACATTAAGGCTTCTCCCGTAAAGAAGTTACGTACCTTAAATAATACACTCTATATAAAAATATTAAAAGAGAACGCCCTTAAAGCAGACCCTTTGCTTGCCGTTGTCGTAGTCGAAGCTGTGCCTTGAACCGCCGGCACACCACTTCTCCCACTCACAGTCCTGACACTCTTTGCAGAGTGAATACAAAGGCTTTCTGAACTCCTGGAAACGGTTAAGCCAGACATCGCTGAACTTATCCTTATAGATGTTTCCCTGAATGAACTCAGGTCTGTCCTCGATATCAAGGCACGCAGTTATATCGCCATTGACTCTTATGGCTGCGGTATGTGTACCTGCTCCGCAATAGAAGAACCAGTCTCTGACATCCCTCTCATAATCCAGTCCCAGGAAATGCGAGCATCCGTAGTTTACCGGAATGTTCTGCTCCCTCTTTTCGCGGATATACTTGAAAAGATATCTCTGGTCATCGGGTGTGAGGAGCATATCCGGATAATCCAGTGCCCTTCCCATCGGCTCTATTCCGATAACACGCCATGAATCGATATCGATCTTATCCAGGATCTCATATAACTCGTCGAGTTCACCTATGTTCTTGTGATTTACAACAGTTGTTACCTGGATGTGCCTGAAGGCTTTCTGGTCTATAAGATTCTGAATGCCCTGCATCGCCCTGTCGTATCCGCCCTTAAGACCTCTTTGTCTGTCGTGGGTATCACGAAGGCCGTCAATGCTTACAGAGACCGTGCCCATGCCTGCCCTGGCAAGCATAGCGGCAACATCTTTTGTGATCAGGGTAGCATTTGTCGTCATACCCCAGTGGAAACCCTGTTCCACTGCATAAGTCAGGAGCTCTTCAAAATCAGGATATAAAAGAGGCTCGCCACCAGTGATGCAAAGCTGGAGCTGCTTCAGATCGAAGTTTTCCTTTACATCATCAAGCACTGCCTTGAACGCTTCCTTATCCGGACCATGGCCAAGACCGGGCTCACAACTGCTGCCGCAGTGGAAACACTTGGAATTACAGCTTCTTGTCAATTCGAAAAACAGATATATGAGTTCCGGCTCTTTAAAAAGCCGGGCTCTAAGCTCGGCTTTTCTGTCCAGATATACTTTCTTTGCTTCTTTAATATCCACTGGTTATCAATTGTCCGCATCATCCGGCGGAGGTCCGTATACATCGTTCTCGTAGTTATCAACTGTAGTCTCCGGAGGCGGTCCGTAAACGTCAGCTTCCTGGCTGTCAACAGTATCATCGGGAGCCGGTCCGTAGACACATACTTCATCTGTAGAAACCGTATCATCCGTAAACTTGATCTCTGTCTCGGTCTCCTGCTCAGTCTCGGATGTAATATCCGGCGGAGGTCCATAAACATTTGTCTCGCGCGGCGGAGGTCCGTAAACACAGCCTTCTACCGCCAGGCTCAATGCGCCGATACCGGCAGCAATTGCAGTAAAGGTTAACGGTTTCTTTGACCTTTTCATGATCTTATCTCCCGTATCAAGCCTGTGCCTGTTCGTCGTCAGGACCTTCAGCAGTATTATCAATTCCTCTGAATCCTGTCACCGGTCTTGCAGCTGTAGGAGCAACCTTTGAATTAGGATCCATGATGGAAGGTCTCTGTCCTTCAAGAGCAGCTCCCATGGCAGGAGCAGTCTGCTTCTTGTTAATGTCACGCTCCTGATCAACTATTGCGGAAGGTCTTACGATTCCGCCATAAGCTGATGTGTGACTATCCTGTTCGCCAGCTGTATCACGAGTGCTCTGTGCTCTCTTAAAGAATGCTGACTTATGAGTCTTCGCGCTGTCTGCGATACTTGTGTAGGATGCTCTTGCCTTCTCTTCTGCGAGCTTCTTAGCCTGCTCTTCCTCGATGCGCTTCTGCTCTTCAAGAAGTCTTGCCTGCTTAGCTTCCTCGCTTTCCTTGAAAGCTGAAACACCTGCCATTGCCGGAGCTGCCCATACGGGTGCTCTGCCTGAGTTGTTGTAGCTCTTGCCTGCAAGGAGGCTTCCTAACTGGTTGGAATTGGATGAAGCTCTTGCACGGTCATCGGAAATAGACGGTCCGGAAACATTGCTCGAAGCAGATGCACCTACGCCTGAGGATGAACCGCTTCTGAACGACATCAACGGATTGTTTCTGTTTTCACTCACGCTTGTATTTTCCTTGTTTTCTGTTTTGGTCTCTTTCTTTTCATTCAGCATCTTGTCATAGCCGTCAACAGAAGCCATAGCTGAGATACCGGGCATAACTGCATTCTCAGAAGTAGCCATAGCTGACTTGAAGACTTCTGATGTCTTGCTCTGTCTCTTAACGAGCTCTGCCCTGTTCTCTCTGATAGCTTCAGCAGCCTTGGCAGCCTTCTCGGCTTCAGCGACCTTTGCTTCTGCTGCAGCCTTTGCTGCAGCTGCAGCTCTTTCAGCTTCTTCTGCAGCCTTTCTGGCACGCTCAGCAGCCTCAGCCTGCTCTTTTGCGATCCTTGCTTCTTCAAGCTTAGCCATCTCGGCAGCCTTTGCAGATTCTTCAGCCTTTCTTGCTTCTTCAACAAGTCTTGCTTCCTGGATTCTCTTCAGCTCTTCTGCCCTTCTGGCTTCTTCTGCTTTTCTGGCCTCTTCAGCCTTCTTGAGTTCTTCAGCTCTTCTGATCTCCTGAGCCTTCTTTGCTTCTTCAATTCTTGCACGTTCAGCAGCTCTAAGCGATTCCTGGATCCTTCTTGCTTCTTCAGCCTTTGCTTCAGCTTCAGCCTTAGCGATAGCAGCAGCCTTAGCAGCTTCTTCGGCTTTCTTTGCTTCTTCTATTCTTGCACGTTCAGCAGCTTCAGCTGCAGCCTTGGCTCTTCTGGCGTCAGCAGCTTTCCTTGCCTCTTCTGCCATTCTTGCTTCTTCGGCTCTTCTAGCCTCTTCTGCCTTCCTTGCTTCTTCTGCTTTCTTAGCGTCTTCAGCAGCCTTAGCAGCACCCTGTGCTCTCCTTGCTTCGGCATTTCTTCTGATCTCTTCAACTCTTGCAGCCTGTGCAGCTCTTCTTTCCTCAAGGATCTTAGCAGCCTTCTCACGCTCTGCTGACTGCTCAGGAGAGAATGCGCTCTTGGGGCGCTTGATCTGTGCAGTCTGTGCCGGAGCACCCTCTTCCTTACGTGTAGCAGCTGCTACACTTCCTGCTACTGCAGCACCTGCTGCCGGCTTGAAAGGATTCTTAGCCGCCGGCTGAGCGGTATTTGTAACAGGCTTGAAAGTATTCTTTACTGAAGTTGCGCTGGCTGTAGCCTTAGGTGTGCCATGTGCAGAAGGTCTCTGGCCGGAAAGCTTGAACGGACTCTGCGCAGGAGCATTTGCCGCAGGTTTCCCTGAAGGAACGAAAGGACTGTTAACCTTATTAGCTTCTGCTTTCTGTTCGTGTGAAGGTGCTGATGAAGGCTTGGTTGAACCAGCCATAGCAGCAGATGCTGCCGCACCGCCTGCAACTGCCTTCGCATGATTGACGGAAAGCTCTGCGGGACGCTTGATGGGAGCCTTTACGGGCTTTTCGATCGCTGTCGTCTTAGCCTTGAGAGGTGTGCCATTTCCGGAATTCTCCATAGCTTTGATCTCCTTCATGGCATTAGCAGTATTAAAGCTCTTGCCCTGTGAAGTTTCAGCTATAGGCTTCATGTCCTTGACCGGTCCGAGATAGCCTAACTTGTCTGCTATGAAAGGAACACCCGGAACGAATGCGATGGCAAGATCCATGCCTTCCAGACCCTTCCTCTGCTTAAGGTATCTGTACCTGACATAGAGTAGTCCGCCGCCGAGGATGAGAAGTACGATCCAAAGCCAGCTTAAGTTGGGGCTCTTGTCTTTTCCGGTAACTGTAAGTCCGGCAACAACAATTGTGGGAGTAGGTGTAGGAGTCGGGGTTCCTTCAAACTCAGTAGTTGTTGTTACGATAACTTCAGTATTTGTTGTATCAACGATAACTGCAACAGGTGTTGTAGCCTTTGTTGTAGCACTTGTTGCCTTTGTAGTCTTAGTTGTCTTTTTGGTTGTCTTCTTAGGAGCCTTTGTAGGTGTCTTCTTAGTTACCTTCTTTGTAGGCTTTGCAGGTGCCTTAGTAGCCGTAGGCTTCGGTTTTGACGTAGCCGTGGGCTTCGGTTTTGACGTAGCCGTGGGCTTAGGCTTTGATGTTGCAGTGGGTTTAGGTGTTGATGTAGCAGTAGGCTTAGGTTTTGTTGTTGCTGTAGGCTTAGGCTTTGGTGTTGCTGTAGGCTTAGGTTTAGTTGTGGGTTTTCTTGAATATGTAACGTCCGAAACAGATAATTTAAGATTTTTAGGTAAATTTGTACCATTAAGAGAAATATAGTAATGGCCATCGGGAGAATCATCGTTTCCATTCCAGCCGATAACCCTGAGCTTAATACCATTACCATCCGCTATTTTCTTTATTGCACCACGCCTTATAGCGTCACCGCCAACAAATAACTCAGTTGAGCATGAAATAGTTACATCAAGATTGTATCCTTTTCCATAACCGGAAACTGCTAAAGTGAATCCACCTTCATCTCCCCAGGAACCAACACCACTTATCGAAACACGGCCAGCTGCCTGAACATCTTTACTTTCAATAAAACCAAATGCAAAAGTGAAACCGATAAGCATGCATAAAAGCAAAGTTATCGACTTAAGCGAGAAGCGCCCCGAACTGCTGCCCGTCATCAATACTTACCTCCAAAACAAAAGCACACACACTTCTAATCTTATATATTAGAAGATACTTAAATTATACAGTGGACACCTGCATTTTCAAGTGTTGCAAATTGTTAGGAAATATTGATAAATATTGATTTCCAGGGTTTTACTCTTCCCTGTTCTTTTCGAGAACTTCCTCGTCAGGAACAAATCCGTCAACTGCCTCAGTAGCAGCAGGGATTATTGCCTCTTCGCCGGACTTTAAGATCTCAGGTTTCTCGGTCTGAACTTCAGCAGTGGGAACAATATCCGCATTTGATACTTCGGTACCGATCTGAGGTCTAATGGCAGCTGTATATGTGTCATCAGTCTCTTCACTTTCAGAAGGGATATCCTCCTGGGTAACTCTGGCTGCTGTAGGACGCTTTAATGCGGTAGGCTTTACCTTCTGGACAGGAGCTTCTGTGATCTTTACCTCCGAAGGAGCAGCTGAATCCATAACGAGTGCGGGAGTCTCAGCTTCCTTGCCTACCTTATCGGAATCAAGTTCTTCCTTCTGCTTCTGACGTGATTCAAGTGTATTGGAATATACAGGTCTGATGGGAGCTGTATTGGATTTCTGGAGATATCCGTTGATGATGATCTGCTCTTTCTGCTTATCGATCTCTTCGGCCTTTTTCGAAGAGATTCCCAGCGAACCGAAAACTTCGGAAGCTTCCTTCTCTTCTCTTTGTGCGTCGCTCTTTCCTCCGAGCAAAGTATTCTTTGAGTTTGCTTCGATCTCTTCTTTTTTCTTAGGGTCTCTGGAATCGCGCTTGATCTGGTGGATCTTTTTCCTGGAACCTTTCTTGTTAATGCCTTCCACACGGTTAACAACCTGGCCTGCTCTCCAGGCAGTATCCAGATCCTCATCGTTCTTCTCTTTGCGCTTTTCCCTGATCTTGATAATCGTGTAAACAACGATAAGAGCAACAACAACTATGACAGCGAACGTGATCACGATAGGTTCGAGCTGAGTGTTGTCATTAAGATTAATAGCAAACACATTAAACATATCAATTATCCTCCCGCTTATTGTCCGGTGACTCACCGGATTCAGCGACATTTACCTCTTTTTTATCGTCAGTCTCAAGCTCTTCAGGAGACAACGGAAGTACTACTTCCTCGTTCTTTTTCTTGTCGGACCAACGCTTGACGGCAATCCTTACCGCAATGAATACGATAAGCAAAAGGACCACGACAACAGCAACGATAACAAGTTCCATTGTTGCCTTGCGGATGATCTCTGTAGAAACATCAGCACCTGACGGTTCGTCTTCGACAGTTACCTCTGAGGTACTGCCGGTAGCCGCAGTCTGGCTTTCCGATGTTGCTGCCGTGATATCCGAAGCCGGGGTCTTTACAGGCGCGGGTGTAATTATAACACCATCAAAGTCATCTAATGCAACTCCATTTGCACCAAGAGGAACTTTATGGTCAAGTCCTATGAATTTACCATCTTCTGTCTTCCACAAGACCTCTTTTACAAAGCTGTATTTCTCTTCATCCCAGGTCTTGAAATCGTCTTTGACAAGGCCGCCGGTATCACCGGAGTTCGCATTGAAACACCAGAATGTGTGATGGAGATGCTTCTCAGCTATGAGCTTTCTGAATAATTCCATCCACTTGAGATTGTCGCCTTCCATGAAGCCGCCCCACTCACCGACGAAGATCGGCGCGATACCGTCTTCATGGATATAGAGCCAGTAGTCGTGCCATGCGTCCTTATAGAGCGACTCGTACGTGAATCCGCCTTTGAACCAGGGCTGTTCATATACTCTCGGGCCATAGTCGTGAGGTGAATAGACTATCTGCTTGTTGCGCTCGGGTGAGCCGAAATCGATAGGATAATCCTTAACAGCCATGAGGTTTGCACCCCACCAGGTGTTGTAGTAGTCGTTATCGTCGTCTTTTGAGACGTAGTTATTAGCCTTTATGTTTTTCGGATAGATCTGAATGCCTTCTATTATGATCAACGCATTGGGATTCTTGTCGAGCACGGCATTTCCCGCACGCTCTGCAACGACCTTCCAGTTGTTCGGATCTTTTGAATCGTTCCAGATGGCATGTGGTGTCTCGGCTGCCTTGCCGTGCGGCTCGTTCTTTAAGTCGTAACCGATTATGGTGTCGTTGTTCTTATATCTGTCGGCAGCCCATGCGAGTGCATCGACAAAATCGTCGACTGTTATGTCGCCGTTGTACCATACCGGATGGTTATGACCTGAAGCATCGGTCTTAGCCGAATGGATATCAATGATTACCTTCATGCCGTTCTTTTCGCAAAGAGAGAGAACATAATCGAAGATCTCAAGAGAATTCATCTTGTTGAGTTCTTCGTTATAAGCATTGTTGTAATTGGCTCTGGGATATTCACCCTTCTTCCACTGGAGAAGGAGTTCGGCGCTCATGGGAACTCTTAATACATTGAATCCTCTGTCAGCAATGGCTTCAAGAGAGTCTTTGAGATTACAGTTCCATACGCCGTCGAAAAGATTGGTTCCGGTGTTATAGCCGAACCAGTTGCACCCTGTAAGCCAAACCTCTTTTCCGTTCTTATCCACGATATGGGAACCTTCTGTCGTGAGCCAGTCGTCACCTTCAGCACCCTTCGTATTGCGGGCAGGCTTGGGATTTGAGGCTGAACCTCCTGACTGGGATGTGCCTGCTGTAGCCGCAGTCGTGGCATCAGTCTCATTAACAGAGCCTGACTCACCGTCTCCTGATACGGAAATGAGCTTTGCGGAATTTACATCTTTACCGGTAACCTGGATACCGACTTTGTTATCGAATCCCCAGCTGTTAGCGCCTGTGGAAGAACATGTGGCGGTAACTCTTTTGCCGCTGATGGAATAATTATCGAATCCCCAACCGGATGCCTTATCGATCTTGCCTGAGAACTCCGCCACAACAGTTATCTTTTTGTATCCGCTGCATCCTGAGAGCTGGATCTCAAGCTGTCCTCCGCTTCCCCAGCAATTCGCAGTAGCCTTGCCCGAAGGTGCGGCAAATGAGATCATCGGGAACGAAGTGAAAACAAATACAAATGTAATAAACAGCAGAAGTATCTTCTGCCCTGTTCTGCGGCGCATCTTATGCCTCCATTAAAGATCGATATCTACCTTACGGCCTGAAGATTTGTACTGCTCGTACTTGATACCTGCTGCATCGAGCATTTTCCTTGCTGCCTTGGATGCATCAGTATCGTGATATTTGTCGTCGAAATAAACCACCTTTGCAACGCGCTTCTGGATCAAGGCCTTGGTGCATTCATTGCAAGGGAAAAGAGTTACGTATACTGTGGAACCTGAAAGGTTTCCTTCCTTGGAATTGAGGATAGCATTGAGCTCTGCGTGAGCAACAAAAGCATACTTCGTATCAAGAGTGCCGCCCTGTCTTGCCCAAGGGAAATCCTCGTCATTACAGCCTATAGGAAATCCGTTATAGCCGACTGATAAGATATAGTTATCCTTATCAACGATGCAGGCACCAACCTGCGTGCTGGGGTCCTTACTTCTCATGGAAGCAAGCTTTGCAACACCCATAAAGTATTCATCCCAACTGATGTAGTCAGTTCTTTTATCGCTCATAAGACCCTCCCGGTAATTTCAAGTGAAACACTCTAATTTTATATGAACGGAAAGTCAGCCGCAACAAACAATACGTGATTAATATTCTTCCCTGTGTATCTCCATTATGAGACTTTCAACAAGATCCTCATAAGAGGTTCCTGCCGCCTTTGCAGCTTCAGGAAGAAGTGATGCGTTTGTCATGCCCGGAAGGTTATTTGCTTCAATGAACCAGAATTCATGGTTAACATCGTCGTACATCATGTCGACTCTTCCGTACTGGGTCATTCTTAAGAGCTTGAATATCTTAAGTGCGATCTTCTGGCACTTCTTGTAGTCTTCCTCTTCGATCTGGGCAGGACATACATGTGTCGTGAGACCATCCTGATATTTGTTCTTATAGTCGTAGAAACCCTGATGGGGAATGATCTCGGTGATAGGAAGAGCCTTGTCGTTTACGATGGAGATGGTGATCTCACGCGCCTTGATGTATTTCTCGATAAGGATCCTCTGATGGTATGAAGCGGCATAGTTTATGGCTGCCTCATATTCATCCTGTGTTCTGACAATGGATACACCGCAGGAAGAACCGTTTCCGATAGGCTTAACTACACAAGGGAGACCGATCTCTTTTAAGACTCTGTCAAATGTAAGCTTCTCGGGAACATCAACGATCCAGTCAGCTGTCAGATATCCTGCTGCTCTTGCAAGAGACTTCGAAAGGTCCTTGTCCATTGCAATGGCGCATCCAAGATAATCACAGCCTGTGTATTGGATATCGAAAGCATCGAGGAGTGCCTGGACCTGGCCGTTCTCACCGTGGCTTCCATGGAGTCCCAGGAATACCCTGTCAGCAAATTTGCACATCTCGATTACTCTGGGGCCTACCCAGCTCTTTCTTCCGCCATGCTGTCTGATGATCTCATCAAGATCAGGTTCAGTCTCAGGAATGTTATATGTGAAAGGATTAACTGTTCCGCGTCTGAAGAAAGTCTCACAGGGCTCGTTAGTCTCTATTCCGTCGTAAAGGTCGACCAGTGCGACCTCGTGTCCCTTGGACAAAAGCGCGTTAGCGATAAGGCTTGCAGATTTAAGCGATACATCTCTCTCCGGTGACAGACCGCCGCCAAGAACAGTAATTTTCATTCAAATTCCCCTTTTAACACTAAAGATAGACAGATTATACTCTTTTTCGAGCGGGGTCTTCATTCATACCCACAAATTGCCACATGTTTGTAAAAAGCTAAGTTGTGATAATATTAGTTAGATTTTTAAAATAAGGGGATTTATATGCTCGCTATTTTGTATTTACTTTTGTGTGCCGCATTCGGTATGTGTTTTGTCGGCATGACTGTACCGGATGTCCGCAGGCTTTATGTTGCCTGCAGTCCTTCCGCAAAGGCGATAGCTCATATTCCGAACACACTGTTCACAGTTCCTGCAGGTATCGTTACAGGTATGCTCTGCGTACCATTCTTTAACTACTATGTTACTCTCGGTCTTTCCTACCTGATCGACAACGGATCACTTTGCAAGAAGTTAGGTGTCCTTATCACTTTCGCTTTCTTCATCTGGATGATCCTCACCTGCCTTATCCTTATCAACCGCAAGAGGGTTAAGCGTGATGAGCTCGCAGCACAGGGTTCCACAACAATTGAAGAATACAGGCATAATATTCCTGATGCACTCTTCTACGGAATCATTATTGTCGCTATTACAGCAACATCAACATTCCTCATGTTCTATACATACAGGATCAACGGAAGTTCCCTTTTGAACGGTGCATCAACATTCTCTGATCTGTCACCTCATACGGCGATGGTATCCTCTTTCGGTAAGGGCTTCAATTTCCCTACACAGTACATGCATTTCTCAGGAGACGGCATCAAGTACCATTTCCTCTTCTATTTCCTTGCAGGCACACTCCAGTATCTTGGACTGCCTATCGATTATGCACTTAATCTCCCTTCGATAATGTCGATGGTCAGCGCGCTCATCCTTTTGGGACTTCTTGCAGTTCTCATCAGTTCAAGAAGAGCCGCTTTCTTTGTAGCACCTGTCCTTGTCTTCTTCAGAAGCTCTCTTAACGTCTTCTTCCAGATCAAGGAACTTCTCGGCGAAGGCAATTCTTATGCTCAGGCTATAAACAACATCAGCAATTCATCTGTCTGGTACAAAGTCACCGATTACGACAACTGGGGCATCTGGGCTATCAATGTCTACCCGAACCAGCGTCACCTTATGCTTGGTGTTGCAGTGATCATCTTAATGGTCATTATCTTCCTCCCCTTCGTAAGAAGACTCGGCATCTCTATCTCACGTGCTGAAGGCTTCGGTGAAGGTGTAAAGACATTCTTCGCTTCCAAGACTGCATGGCTTACAAGATCCGGAGATCCTCTCTATCCTGTATCCATTACGCTTCTTGCCTGCGTTCTCGTTATCGTTATGCCTTACTTCCACGGATCATGCCTCATCGCATTGCTCCTTGTCCTTTTCGGCATGGCGATCTTCTCTGAGAGCAGACTTCTCTATCTTGCAGTTGCTGTCTGCGCAGTCGTATCCTCCTATGTTCAGACGCTTGTCTTCTCAGGCGGATACAAGAATGTCGTATCATTCGCATTCGAACCCGGCTTTATTCTCGGCAAAGAAGCTACAGCAGGACAGTTCGCGCGTTACCTCATTATCGTTACCGGACTTACACTCGTTCTGGCTTTTATTTATGCGGTCATTACACTCGTTGTAGACATTGTCCGCAGGAAGCCTGTACACCGTTTCCTCTTGTTCCTTTGCGTTCTTATCCCGTTGATCTTTGCGTTTGTATTCAAGGTATCTCTCGAGATGCTCGCAAACCACAAGTTCATCCAGGTTACACTTATCCTCGTTGACGCATTCGTAGCAGCTTTCATCTCTAATCTCTTATTCATTCCGTTTAAGATCAGGAAGAAGGAAGATGCTGAAGCAGTCTTTGAAGAAGATGACGCTATCGATGCAAACTCCATTGACGGCGAGACTGCGGTTGCCGTTGCTGCTGATACAGGAGTAAGGACACCTACACTCTCTTCCGACAGCGCATTCGGCGACATTATCGAAGATGACAATAAGACTGAAACTCCTGATCTCGAAGCTCTCGAGACACATACAGGCATTGATGCTGATATCTCCGGATTAAACGGCATCAGCAGTGAGTCTTCTGCCAAGAAAGAAGATAAATCCGATAAGTTCGTCTTCGGTGATGAAGATACAGACAAAAAGGAAGAGTCTGACGAAGATAACGGTATTTTCGAGATCATCACGGATGAAGACGGAGATGAAGAATCCGAATCAGATAAAAAAGAAGTAGGATCTTCTGAAGACGATGAGAGTTCCAAGGAAGAGGCTAAGGCAGGCGTTGCTGCATTAGCTGCACTTTTCGGTGAAGACGTCGAGAAGAAAGAAGAATCCTCCGATAAGCCCGAAGAATCTGAAGAAGAATCCGAAGAAAAGAAGGAAGAGGCTGAGTCTTCCGAGAAGACAGCAGAAAAACCTGATGAAGATTCTGAAGAAGAGAAGTCCGAAGACAAGGACGAATCAGATGAAGAGTCAGCTGAATCTGAAGAAGGCATCAAGGAATCAACCGAAGAGCCTGCTCATATCGCTATGCGCCCAGGCTCCATCGCCCTTAGCGTACAGTTCGGTGAGGAAGAACCTGAAGATTCTGAAGTAGAGGTTGTCTCCGGATCCGAATCTGAAGACGAGGAAGACGATGAGGAGTTCGATGAGGAAGAGCTTAAGCATGAGCCTATAAAGCCTAAGAAGAAGGGCATTCCTTTTGCTGCATGGATCGCGCTTGAACTTGCAGGCGTTATCCTTGCCATATTCCTTATGGTCCCTCTTACCGCAACAGGCTTAAGCGAGTGGGCAACATATATCAATATCAACAAGTCACCCGTAGTTGTTAATACAAACTCTCCTTTGACCAAGTGGGTACTCGAGAATACTGATGAAGACGATGTATTCCTTACTCCTTACTGGTCAATGAACCGCTTCATACTTGCAGGACGCCCGATGTACTATGGCTGGCCCTACTACGCATGGTCTGCCGGTCATGACACAGACACGAGAGGCGTCATCTATCTGTGGCTTATCTCAGGATGCAATGGTGATATCAACGAGTTCACCAGATACTGCAAGGAGCGTCATATCAAATACCTTATTGCAGATCCTGAGTTCGATCAGACAGAATTTGATAACGGTGTAACTTTCAACAGAGAGTTCTTCGAAAAGAACCTCACACAGGTAGCATATTTCTCAGAGGAGAATACAACGATCTATAGGATCTATTAAGGCTCCGGATGAGTCTTGTGATACTCATTCTTGATCTCATACATCAGCACGTCGGCGTCTTCGACATAGTCGTTGACCGACTTTGCTGATTCAGGATCAGTAAGAACATATCCGATGCTGAGAGAGAACTTGAAAGGATTGATCCCGAGCATATTCTCCCTCTTGATAAATGCGTTTATCTCACGCTTGAATCTTTCTGCATATGCAGCCGAAGCATCTGCAGCGATCACAAGGAATTCATCACCACCGTAACGGATGCCTATCGCATTGTCATCGCCTATGCCCCTCTTTATGGCATCAGCAACTATATTGATCGCTCTGTCACCGAACGCATGGCCGTAATGGTCATTGATCTTCTTCATGTTATTGATATCAGCGAACATGATCATGGCCTGGTTGCCGCGTTCCTTGCTCTCTTCAACGATCGGAACGGCATGGCTGACAAAGCAGAATCTGTTGTAAAGACCTGTCATCGGATCCTTGTCGTAAAGGTATCTGAGTTCCCTGTTTACCATCTCGAGGCGCATGTTGATCCTGAGTTCCATGAACGAATGCTCCAGCTTTTCGAGATATTCATAGATACGGAAAGCCTCATCGATAATATATGTGCCGTCTCTGAAAACCACATATCCGTAGTTATACTGCTCATTATGAAGCGGATAGAAGAAGTAGATATGCTGCTGGCCGGGAGTCTTCTTAAAGCCCGGGATCATGAGATCCTTATCGATGCCGTCCTCAGATACCTCACCGCCTACAAGTGAGACAGTGGTATCAAATGATGTGTCATAACACTTGGCAAGGATCTCACTGTCCTCTGCTGAGACATCATCAAAATAGGCCTTGTTGAGCATTATGTAGTAATCTTCACCAATATAATCGTGATTGGCTGTATAGAACTCTCTTAGAGCATTCTTCATGTCATCATAATCTGACGACTCCAGGATAGTCGTACGCTCCGCACGCATAAAACGGTTAAAGAAATCCGCCTGCTTGCTCTTAGCGTGAATGCTGCTGCAGTAATCGCGTCTTCCGATGTCGTAAGGGCTTTCTGCCTCCCTGTTACAGCCGCAGCTCTCTCCGACTATGAGCTTAGAAGCTACAGATGACATGGAGCCATCATGGTTTCCCTCTATCATGTCATAGATGATCTTGCAGCTGTTATATCCGACGGTTATATAATCCTGATCTACAGTAGTAAGCGCAGGGAAAGATACACTTCCTTCCCCGATATGGTCAAAGCCTGTTACGATAACGTCATCAGGGAGCTTGTAGCCCAGGTCTCTGAGCTCGCAGCAGACTGCAAGTGCCATGATGTCATTAGCGCATATGATCGCGTCAGGAAGCTTGTCACGCACCTTTGCGAGAGTATCAGCTATCTCTATAGCGGTCTCATTTACCCAGTTGCCGTAATAGACATTCCTATCTTCAAGCTTAAGGCCGTGCTTTTCCATAACTTCGCAGACGACCTTATATCTTTCAATTGTATCCACATGATCCGGCGTACCGCCGATATAGACTACGTCCTTTATTCCGTGCTTGGTAATGAGGTGCTCCACGAGTTCCCTCATACCGTCTTCATTATTTATGTCTACGTTGGGTATTCCTTCGAACGGCATGCCGATACTTACCACCGGAACGCCCTTCTCCTTGGCGAGCCTGCACGAATTCTCCGCAAGTTCAGGGTTATTCAGGATGCCCGAAAAAACTATAAGTCCGTCGTATTCTTCAAGCTTTGCAAGCTGATAGATATTGAACTGACCGACATTGAATGTCGGCTTCTCGTTGCTTGCTGCAAAACCAATATAGAAGTGAGTATCGAAGTCTTTGACGGCAGCGTATTTCTTAATACCCTCTATCGCTTTTAGGGTTATACTGCCATTATATCCGTTAGAGAATATTGCTATTCTGTGCTTCATCGTCCCGCGTCCCTGAAAGGTTAATAACCTACTTGATCACTCGCTATTATAATACTCAAAATCACCCATTTATACAGGAAATTTATGTATCGGAGCAGGGGTGCTTATAACAAAATCGTACTATTCCCCGTGAATCATGCAGGACAATTATGCAAAAGAGGTTGCCTCATATGAGACAACCTCTTGATTAGCTTTATTGTCAGTTAAGAATTACTTCTTTACTTCGTTGAAGCCTTCTCTTGCAGCATATGTTGTGTGCAGGAGCTCGTGAGCCTTATGTGAGTTAGGCTCGCCCAGGAACTTCTCGTAAAGTTCAATGATCTGGGGATTCTTGTGAGACTGACGGAGTGTCTGACGCTCATCCTCGGAATAGAGTGCCTGAGCTCTCTTCTCCTTGTATGTGTCGAGAATATCGTCACCCTCGTTAGGCATGAAGCAAGGACGAACATAAGGCTGACCACCACCGTTGATACAACCACCGGGGCAGCCCATGATCTCGATGAACTGATACTTTGACTTGCCCTCGCGGATCTCGTCAAGAAGAACCTTAGCACTCTTCATGCCGGAAGCGATAGCAACGTTAACTGTTGTGCCGTTGATATCGAGAGAAGCCTCACGGATACCAGCATCGTGGCCACGTACAGCTGTGAATTCAACAGGCTCGGACTCCTTGCCTGTGAGCTTGAAGTAAACAGTTCTGAGAGCTGCTTCCATAACGCCGCCTGTTACACCGAAGATAACACCTGCGCCTGTGTAATCGCCCATGATATCCGGATCCCAATCCTCATCAGGGAGGCGGTTGAACATGATGCCTGCACGGCGGATCATTCTTGCGAGCTCACGTGTTGTGAGAACTGCGTCTACATCAGGAAGACCGTTTGTCTTGAGCTGCTCTCTTTCCTTCTCGAACTTCTTAGCAACGCAAGGCATGATGGATACAACGAAGATATCCTTAGGGTCAATGCCCTTCTCCTGTGCCCAGTAAGACTTGATTACTGCACCCTGCATCTCGTGAGGAGACTTGCAGGAAGAAAGGTGAGGGAGAAGATCGCCGTAGTTATACTCAGCGTAGTTGATCCATCCAGGTGAGCAGGATGTGATCATAGGGAGAACGCCGCCGTTCTGGAGACGGCCTAAGAGCTCTGTGCCCTCTTCCATAATTGTAAGGTCTGCACCGAAGTTAACATCGTAAACTCTCTCGAAGCCGAGTCTTCTCAAAGCTGCGATCATCTTGCCTGTGCAAGGTGTTCCGACAGGATTGTCGAACTCTTCGCCGATAGCTGCACGAACTGCAGGAGCTGCCTGAACGATAACGTGCTTGCCAGCCTTGAAAGCTGCGTCTACCTTGTCGATCTCGGAGTGTTCCATCAAAGCGCCTGTAGGGCATACATTGACGCACTGACCGCACTGGATACAAGGTGAATCAGCAAAGCTTCTGTTCTCAGCAGGTGATACGAATGTTGCGAAGCCACGGTTCTCGAATCCTAAGATTCCCATGCCGTGAGCGTTGGAGCAACGAGCGATACAACGGCCGCAGAGGATACACTTGGATGTATCACGGATAAGTCCGGGAGCCAATGTATCGATGTGTGTCTCAGAGTGAACACCCTGGAAAGCATCTTCTCTTGCGCCTGTGATCTGAGCTACGTGAAGGAGCTCGCACTGGCCGTTCTTGTCGCACTGCTGGCAGTTCTTATTGTGATTGGAGAGCATAAGCTCTACAGATCTTCTACGAGCCTGTACAGCTGCAGGTGAAGAGATCTTGATCTCCATGCCTTCAGATACAGGATATACGCAGGATGCAACGAGTCCTCTAGCGCCTGTAGCCTCTACGAGACATACACGGCATGAACCCTGGTTGCACTCTCCGTGGTTAAATGCACAAAGTGAAGGAATCTCATAGCCACAAGCCTTAGCAGCTTCCAGAATGGTGAGGCCGGCTTCAACCTGATAGGGCTGACCTTCAATTTTAATATTGACTAAACTCATTCTTTTGCCTCCTGATTAAACCTTCGAAATTGCGTTGAACTTACATGTGCTGATGCACGCACCGCACTTAACGCACTTATCAGCGTCAATTGCCATGGATGCAAGCTTATGTCCGGGAGCAACATACTCTGTACGTGTGATGCAGCTTGCAGGACATCCCTTAGCGCACATACCGCAGCCGATACACTTCTCAGCATCGATCTTGTACTGCATAAGGTTCTTACATACGTGAGCAGGGCACTTCTTGTCAACAATGTGAGCAAGGTACTCGTCACGGAAGTGAGAAAGAGTTGAGTTAACAGGGTTGGATGCTGTCTGGCCCAAAGCGCAGAGGGAGTTAGCCTTGATTGTCTGGCTCAGTTCTTCGAGCTCATCAAGATCCTTCATTGTGCCCTTACCCTCAGTGATTCTTGTGA
>Ga0256404_1000521_pt1 | contig 100144 bp, 93 predicted proteins | sample RumenRJG_01DNA_FD_185990 | JGI IMG/M metagenome (GOLD analysis project Ga0256404, IMG submission 185990) | Bovine rumen microbial communities from Lethbridge, Alberta, Canada - RJG_01 | ecosystem: Host-associated > Mammals > Digestive system > Stomach > Rumen | place: Canada: Alberta...
TAATAAAAAAGATATGGTTTATCACAAACCATATCTCTACATATATAAAATAATAGCTTTCTGTATAATCAGATTAGATGCTTAATTCATCAAGCACCTTTATTAACTTGCGATCGAAGGGTTTATCTGTACGGATACACTCGCTGAAGGGAACATATACTACTTCATTGTTGCGCACACCAACCATTACATTCCGCTGGCCCTGCTTAATAGCTTCGATTGCTCCTACACCTGTCCGGCTTGCCAATATACGGTCATGAGCTGAAGGTGAACCACCACGTTGCAGATGTCCCAGAATAGAAACACGTACATCAAACTCGGGAAATTCTTTCTTCACACGGTCAGCATAATAAAGAGCTCCGCATTTAGGACTTTCGGAGACAATGACGATACACGATTTCTTGGATTTGCGTATGCCACGACCCATAAACTGAGCTAACTGGTCAACGTCTGTCATATCCTCTGGAATAATTGCAGCCTCGGCACCGCAGGCAATGGCAGAATTCTGGGCAAGGAAGCCTGCATCTCGCCCCATAACTTCCACAAAGAATATTCGTTCATGTGAGTTTGCGGTATCTCGGATTCTATCGACACAATCCATGATAGTATTCATTGTTGTATCATAACCAATCGTTGAATCTGTTCCGTAAAGGTCATTGTCAATTGTTCCAGGAAGTCCGATAACTGGAAAATCAAATTCCATACCGAAATTGCGTGCACCCGTAAGCGAACCATTTCCTCCAATTACAACCAATGCATCGATTTCTTCATTCACACAGGTTTCGTATGCTTTTTGCATACCTTCTGGTGTGGTGAACTCTTTGGACCGAGCTGTTTTCAAGATTGTTCCACCACGAGTAATAATACCACTTACATTTTCGGTGGTAAACTCTTTTACTTCGCCTTTAATAAGACCGTCATAACCACGATAGATACCCTTGATTCTAAATCCGTTATAGATACCCGCACGAGTAACGGCACGTATAGCAGCATTCATACCAGGAGCATCACCTCCAGATGTTAGAATTCCAATTGTCTTGATTTTAGCCATCGTAATATTAATTAAATGTTACAGTTAATTCATCATATAGAGAACGGCCATCCCCATCAGCCATGAAAGGATGACTACCCATCCGATATTTCTCAAATACCATCCTACACGGATATGTTCCATTTTCATCAAAGCCAGGCCAGCTACAGAGCCAATCATAAGCGTTGAACCACCCATTGCAGTAGAATAAGCAATAATCTTCCAATAAATAGCATTCAGAGGAAGATCAGGGAAGAGTGAAATGAAACTCAATGCTGATGCAAAGGTATCTAACACAGTACTGAAAGCAGCAGCAAGCACACCCATCAGCCAGACATTATGGATATTCTCGGAACACCAGCGGCTCAGCCATGCAATAACACCCGTCTCTTGTACTACTCCAATAGCTAACATGATACCCATGACAAAGAGTGCAAGCTGAACTACACCATATTGAAGTACGAAAGGAACTCGACGCTGGATCATCTTATCGACATCCATCATTTTACTATTCATCACTTCGTTAACAATCCATAGGACACTCAAAACACAAAGGGCACCAATGAAAGGGGAAAGTTTTGTTATATTATGAAAAGTTGGAATAAACCAGAGTCCACCAATGCCTACTATCAACATAACAAGGCGCTGCCATATCTTAAGATTAGTATCATCACCACGATAAGGCATAGTCCTCCACTGGGAATCTATCCGTTCTGGAAGCATGCGTGAAAGCCATAATGTGGGAACTATCCATGAAATGAGACATGGAATCATAAGTGTCATGGAAAAATCAGTTGCTGTCACCATACTATTTGTCCATAGTAAAAGCCCAGTCGTGTCGCCGATAACGGTTAAGGCGCCGCCACAATTTGCTGCAATTATGATAGCAGAACCATAAATCATACGTTGTCTCCGGGAAGGAACAATATCATGCATGATCATAAGCATCATGGTAGTTGTGGTGATATTATCTAGATTTGCACTTATGATAAAAGTAATAGCAGTAATCACCCAAAGGAGTTTTCTGCTGTTACGAGTTCGCATAGTCTGGGTCAGAAAATCGAAACACCCATTATTGTTAAGAATCTCAACAATCGTCATTGTGGCTAAAAGAAAAAGGACAATTTCCGCTCCTTTTCCCACATAGTTTAAAAAGATGTTTTCAGCAATATATTGCTTTACGGCTACACTTGTCGCATTTGCTCCAGCCAACCAGTCAATATATTCATTCGGATGTTGACTCATCACGTAGTCAGTTCCCCAACAGATATAAAGAACCCATCCCACTGTACCAGCAAACATAGCCGACGCAGCTTTGTTGATACGGGTAATGCTTGAAGTTGCTATCAAGACATAGCCTAATAATAATATGATAACGATAATAAGTGTCATTCCATCCGCAAAGTTAAGGATTAATTATGAAAAAACAATGAAATAACAAAGTTTTTTAGTAACTCACCTTACTTTTCCATCTTGAAATCAGTTTGTTCCACAATGACGTTTTCTTATGAAGAATGAAAATTGAGACCCCAAAACTGACTATAGTAAGAATAATGCCAATTACCCAATAGGTCGTTCCAATGAAAAGTCTGGTAGAAATAAATGCAAGGATAGCCAGTGGAAGTTGATAGACTACATAGCGTATCACTTGTGATGTTATCACATAGTGGTAACGGAAATGAGCAAATAGGTAGATAACGATAAGGTCAACGAGCCCTGTTATTACTAATCCCCAGCCAGCTCCATCAAGTCCCATGTTTTGATAACCAATGATAACAGCTGTAACCATTAAAATGGCGCTATAACCTTCAAGTAGCATAAATGCTTTCGAATCAGCCTTAGCTAATGTAAGATAGGCAATTGGTAATTTAATAGAACGAAGATATAGTGCAAGAATAATAATCTGGGCCATTGAGACAGCAGAAATAAAACTAGATGAATACAGAAGCAATATGGCTAATGGCATAAAAATCATAAAGGCAAGTAACATCGGAGCAATAAGCAGGAAAGTTACTTCTATCTGTCTGTTGACCATGAGATTACGCGCAATCACGTCTTTATTAACACCTGAAAGCCGAGGGAAATAATCAGTTTCAAGTGCAACGAACACCATACCTGCATAGGTTGTTGTAAGCATAAAGCCTGCATTGAAAAAACCTAATGTTTCAAGATTTGCAAATTTACTCAGATAAGAACGGATTACGAAATCTGCACCTGTTGTAAAAAGTCCCGATACCAAAAAGGCGAGTCCTAAATGTATCATCTCCTTCCCCTCACAGAATATGTTACGTTTAAATGATATTTCGAACGGGAAGAGTTTTCGCGTATAATGAAAAGTGATCAACAATTGGAACAGAGTCATCAAGGTAAGAGCTGGAATAATTCCACTCTGTCCAAAAATGTAGTAAATAGGAACAGATATAATCAGAGCAGCCACCATGTTGATGGTTGAAATAACAGCTACTGATTTTAGCTTTCGAACGCTTTTTAGAATGGCCATTTCACCACCGATAATAGCCATCATGCCTACTATTGGTGACAAAAGAGCAAAGTGAAGACTATGTGAACCCCATGAAAAGGTAAACATATCTAAAGTTGAACTCAATAAAATGCATACGATCACGCCCGAAAGTGAAACAAAGAATGACAATGATCGAATAAGTTTTATCTTGTGTCGGAGTTGTTCTTCATCACCTTGTTCGTATATTTCTGAGAGTGTTTTCACAGAACTGTTTGGTAAACCAAGATTCGTTCCAGAACTGATAAAAGAAATCGTAGAGTTGAAAAGTGAAACCAGTCCCATGCCGACCGGCCCCAAAATAAGGGCTACTAACTTTGTACGAATAATACCGATAAGTATATTAAGTCCCTGCATACCACCAAATATACTGGTATACTTAAGAATGTGGGAATAGCTACTCGCTTCGGACTTGTTTTCCATTTCAAATAAAAAAACGCCGTTTTGAGCATTTTATTATAAAATAATGTGTATCTTTGCCACATGAAATTGAGTGTTGTCATTCCAGTCTATAATGTTGCTCAAACTTTGCGCAAATGCGTTGAGAGTGTCCTGCAGCAAGGAGTAGACAATATGGAAATAATACTTGTTGACGACGGTTCTCCTGACGAGTGTCCTAAAATCTGTGACGAATTGGCAACTACCGACCAACGGATTATTGTTGTTCACAAATCCAACGGAGGTCTTAGCGATGCCAGGAATGCAGGTATAGAAACAGCAAAAGGAGATTATCTGACATTTGTTGATAGTGATGATGAAATAGAAAAAGGTACTCTATCTCCCCTACTCAACATTTTGGAAACTCATCGTGATGTTGACATTATAGAATATCCTGCAAGCATAAAAGGTGAAGAAGAGTTGCTTTTCACAGAACAGATTTATACGGACACCTTGACTTATTGGAATAATACTAAGGCCTATAACCACACATATGCGTGGAATAAAATATATCGGTCAAAATTATTCGATGATATTCGCTTTCCCCAAGGCAAGGTTTTCGAGGATGTATGGACATACCCCCAACTATTGCTTAAGGTTAATAATATAGCAACTACTTCGACTGGCAAGTATGTTTATCATGAAAATCCTAAGGGTATTACTGCATGTGCTGATGGCAATGCGTTATTATTTTTACTTCAGGCATATCTGGAATGCCCTTACCCTATCCCACTTGTCAACAAGATCAATGTACAGTTGGATGTGTATGCCCTCACAGGGAAAATAATACTGGCAGACACTCATACTAACGAACATGGATCAGATATTCTAGCAAAGATTAAAATTCTACTATATAAGACCTTTGGTATCAAGAAATTATGCAAAATTCACAAAATATTAATACGCCGCTGATAAGTTTTATTGTAACTTACCATAATGAGCCTATACAGTTATTAAAAGAATGTCTTGACAGCATCTTTGAGCTTTCATTGTCAGACGAAGAACGCGAGATTATTCTTGTAGATGACGGGTCAGATGAAAGTCCTCTCAATGAGATAGTTGAGTATAGAGATAAAATAAACTACCTGCGACAGCCTCACATGGGTGTCTGTACGGGACGTAACAATGGTATTACTTTAAGTCGTGGCACCTACTTGCAGTTTATTGATGCTGATGACTGTTTAATTACAAACAGTTATGAGCATTGTCTCGATATCGTACGATATAAGAATCCAGACATGGTCTTATTCAATTTTACCACAGAAGGAACAGATGTGGATACACCTTATTTGTTCAATGGACCTTTAAGTGGCACAGAATATATGCGTCATAATAATCTGAAGGCATCAGTCTGCAGCTATATTTTCCGTAAAAAAACGCTTGTCGACCTGAGATTCACTACCGGTCTTGAATACGGCGAGGATGAAGAATTCACACCGCAGTTGATTTTACGTGCCGAGAATATTTATGTAACTGAAACCTGCGCATACTACTATCGTGATCGCATTGAATCCGTATCTCATCAGACTTCATCACGTGCACAAGTTAAACAATTTAGTGATGCTGAACACGTTATATTATATCTCGATCATCTGGCAAACACTTTGCCTGTTGACGATCGTACCGCTCTCCAACGCCGTGTGGCTCAACTCACGATGGACTATATATATAATGTAATAATAAAAACTCATTCGGAACATCAGCTCAATAAAAGACTAGAAAAGCTCCGCGGCCACGGACTTTTCCCCTTACCTGATCGTGACTATACCCAGAAATACAAATATTTCCGCAAAATGATCAATCATAAGTTTGGTCGTAAGATTCTTCTGAACACGTTACCTTATATCAGCAATAAATAATGAGAATTCTGCTTTTAGGAGAATATAGCAATGTACATGCGACACTTGCCGAAGGACTTAGGGCTCTTGGCCATCAAGTTACCGTGGCAAGCAACGGAGATTTTTGGAAAAACTATCCAAGAGATATTGATCTTGCCAGAAAAACAACTCGTTGGGGAGGCATAATGCTACTTTTAAAAGTATTAAGTCTTCTACCCAAATGGAGAGGTTATGATGTAGTACAACTCATTAACCCAATGTTTCTTGAACTAAAAGCCGAACGCATTTTACACATCTACAATTACCTTCGCCTGCATAATAAAAAGTTGTTTTTAGGTGCATTTGGTATGGACTACTACTGGGTAAATGAATGTATAACGCGCAAGCCTTTGCAATATAGTGACTTCAATATTGGCGATGAACTACGTACCAATAACGAAGCCTTGGTTGAAAAACGGGATTGGATAGGCACTAAAAAAGCAGAACTCAACATAAAAATTGCCAGAGAATGCAATGGAATTATTTCTGGACTCTATGAATATTGGGTTTGTTATAAGCCCAATTATCCGGATAAAACCACATTCATCCCCTATCCTATTGTTTTAAAGGAGAAACAGCCAGAATACAGAATACCGCAAAAAGTACGTGTTTTTATAGGAATCAATCGTGAACGTTCAGCCTATAAGGGAACTGATATCATGCTAAGTGCTGCAAAAGAAGTGCAAAGCCGGTATCCTGATCGCATGAAACTTATCATAGCCGAAAGTTTGCCGTTTGCTGAATATACAAAAACAATGGAAGGGGCTGACGCCATATTGGACCAGCTCTATGCTTATACACCCTCAATGAATCCACTTGAGGCGATGTCAAAAGGAATCATCTGTATTGGAGGAGGTGAACAAGAAAACTATGATATAATAGGAGAAAAGGAACTGAGACCCATCATCAACGTCAAGCCTACTAAAGAAAGTGTTGTGGAACAACTAGAGCAATTGGTTCTTCATCCCGAACGCGTTCCTGAACTGAAACGACAAAGTGTAGAATATATTAAACGACATCACGACTATATAAAAGTAGCTAAGCAATATATAAATTTCTGGAATAGCAAATAAAAAAGAGGTGAACTACTTAAAGTCCACCTCTTGTGTCAAATAAAGAATGTGATTATGCTTCAGCAGGAGCCTCCTCTGCGGGAGTTTCAGCAGCAGCCTCTTCAGCGGCCTTAGCAGCTTCAGCCTCTGCTTTTGCAGCAGCTTCTGCAGCCTTCTTGTCAGCTACTTTCTTGGCAATTGCTTCATTCACCTTCTTCTCAGCCTCCAATTCCTTGGCGGCAGCTTCCTTCTTTGCTTTAGCCTCATTGGCAGCTACGAGTTCAAGTCCCTTCTGCTTGTCAGCTTTCCAAGCATCAAACTTCTTCTGTGCAGCAGCCTCGTCAAAAGCACCTTTCTTCACACCTCCACGGAGATGCTTCATCAGGTAAACACCCTCATTCTTAAGGATGTTGCGAACTGTGTCTGTAGGTTGAGCACCTACTTCAACCCAATAGAGGGCACGGTCGAAATTCAAATCTACTGTGGCAGGATTGGTGTTGGGATTGTAAGTGCCAATCTTCTCAGTAAATTTACCATCACGTGGTGCGCGCACGTCAGCAATAACAATGCGATAAACAGCATAGCCCTTGCGGCCGCCGCGTTGCAATCTGATTTTTGTTGCCATTGTTTTAAATTTTAAATGTTTTGAGGTTTGAATTTTATACTTCTATCTCGTAAAAGCGGGTGCAAAGGTACTAAGTTTTGCGAGAAACACCAAATAAAAATACATTTATTTTTAGCAGATAAGTAGAATTCCAAAATGAGTTGTTGTCTAAATGGCATAGAAGCATTGTCTAAATGGCGTAGAAGCATTGTCTAAATGGCATAGAAGCAACGTTTCCACGCCATTTAAGCAACGGGTCAAATCAATTCATATATTTCACTAGGTACTTTTCTCTTCAACACATCAAGTTGAAAGTCTTTTCCTGGAACAATTCCGTAAGACTGGAGAATCATCTCAACAGTTTTGCGGGCTAATTCGGGATGGTTGTTTTCCTCGCTGAGGTGACAAAGCCAGACGTGACGGAGCTCTGGTGTGGCATTCTCTGCCAAAGCAAGAGCACAATCTTTATTGGACAGATGACCTCTGGCGCTATGTACTCGGTCCTTAAGATATTGTGGATAAGGTCCTGACTTAAGCATCTCTTCATCATGATTAGCCTCGATTACCAGATAGTTGGCTTCGTTGATATAAAGCTTCATCTGCTCTGTGATATGACCTACATCTGTGATGAGGCAAAAAGATATTCCATCGGCCTGAATCCGATAACCGACACAATCAGAACTATCATGAGGAACATCAAAAGAGGTAATAGTAAAATCACCAAGTTGAATAGTCGTTCCTTTTTCCATAATCCGGGCATTCTCAGGAGAGATTTTACGGCGGACACAATAGTTTCGGTCTATACCCACATGAACAGCATGTGTTGCATAAACAGGCAAATTAAAATCCTGACTCACGACACCAACACTTTTCACATGATCTGCGTGGTCGTGAGTAACAAGCACATACTTCACGTCGGATATTTTCAGCCCATAATCGTGAAATCCTTTTTTAAGTGCCCTTATTCCAATACCGGTATCTATTAACAGGCCATCCCTCTCGGTAAAAAGATAATAGCAGTTTCCGCTACTACCACTCCCGAAGGATATAAATTTCAGCATTTTGGTTTATATTTTGATGCAAAAGTAACTAAAATAGAACTGAATACCAAGAAAATTCGTTACCTTTGCATCACTTTTAATTATTTTATATGAAATTAAATTATCTTCTAATCCTACTTACTTTCATTCTGGCCTCCAGTTGCGATTCTACTGCATACGTAAAGGGCGAGAAAAAAGCGCGGGCTGCGGTTGACAGTTTTGCCACCTATTATTTTAATTGGCAGTTTCAAAAAGCTTCTCGTTTTGTCACAGACAGTTCACAGGTGTGGCTCCGATATGCTGCCAGTCAGGTACATGAGGCTGACATTACTATTTTGCGCGAAAAGGAAGATGCCACTATAGAAATCGAAGATGTAGACGTTACTTCGCTATATGGACCGAAAGCCAGAATTACGGTTAGGGACTTCTTGCGGATGGACACAATCGGTACAAAAGGGCATCTGGTGAAAAAAGCTTCCTATATACTGTACCTTGAAGAAGTGCCAGAGGAAAAGGTAAGATGGAAGATTAGAATGGAAGGCCTACCGCAAAGTGAAAAGAGAAATCGCGACTGAGTCGGGGGTGAATAATAGCCCAATGTTCATCTTGCGTTTCATAAGCAGGATTAATGGCCTTCATACCCATATCAAAACGTACAATGAAATAATCTAAATTAAGTCGGAACCCAATGCCATAAGCTACAGCGATCTGCTTGTAAAACTCATTCCAGCGAAATTGTCCGCCCGGTTGCTCTTCGTATTCACGGAAAGTCCATATATTTCCTGCGTCAACAAAGATTGCCCCATATATTTTCCAGAAGAGCCATGAACGCAACTCTGCATTAAGATCAAGTTTTATATCACCTGTCTGATTAATAAAATCAATACGTCCATCAGTTCCTTTATAACTACCTGGACCTAGACCTCTGACATTCCACCCTCTGACAGAATTGGCTCCTCCCGAAAAATAACGCTTTTCAAATGGCAGCACATTAGAGTTTCCATAAGGCCAGGCTAAACCTAAACGTGCATGAAGGGCAAACTGATTATGCGTGTCAAAAACAAACAGGTGAGTATAATCGAAGTCACCCTTAACATACTGAGCATAAGCAATATTAAAAAGAGCATATTGCCCATTGGCATTTTTACTGGCATGACTAAGAGAACTAATACCATGCAAGAGATTGCCGGCAGTTTCAACACTTGCACGTAGAACATTCGACCCGTCATTATAAGTAAGGCCCCCACCAACCTTCATGATAAAGAGATCTTCATAATTATATCGAAGAATGGCATTTCGGCTACTGGCATTGTCAAGATAGTCTCTTTTGAAAGTCTCTGAAATCCAAGGCATATAAACATAGTTAAGATCAAGAAGATCAAGTCTCCATGTTGTGTTTTTATGGGTTACGCTTCCCCATCTATAACGCCATGCCGTGGAAAAAAGACGCCGGTGAAACTCAGGACGGTTCTGCATATTCCATCCTACACGTAGCTCAGAAGTGGCAAGTGAATAATGTTTGCGAATACGAGCGGGCAAAAATGGAGCAAGTAAACGCGGAAACTGTAAACTGGACTCAAGATTATACTCAATATAGTTTTGATTCTGATATCCCTCAAGGCCCGTGATGGCTTCATAAGCGCCACGCAATTCTACACTAAAAGTTTCTGAGCCATGAAAGACATTTCGGTTCGAATATGTAACTGAAATTGCAGCTCCTAAATCTCCTGCGGTATTTGTTCCTTCGGGTTGGATACTAATAGAGTTAGCCTTATTGGGACTCAACTGAATATTGCAATCAAGAAGCGTAGTGTCAGGTACTTCCGCCAAACGGATATTTGTATATTTAAGAGCACTTAACCGACCTAAAGAATTGTAAGTTCTCTGAAGCTCATCGACTGAGAAAGGTTTATTTTCCTCCACCCATGTATTATCTTTCAAAACACGCATACGTAATGGTAAACGTGTAGAATCATCACTCATGTAATTCACCTTTCTTATATAATATCGCGGATGTGATGTTTCTTCCGCACCACTACTTGCCCGATAATTCTGAAGATGAAGAGTCAATGATATACCTTTGTCTCCACGTATGGTATCAGCTGTATATCGTATAAAGTCTTTATTAAAATGATAATAGCCCTGATTGTTAAGGTATTGCGTGATACGTTTTCGTTCCTGGTCCAGTTCATTTACCGTAAACTTACTTCCGACTCTTAACCCACCCCCACCTTGATTCAAAAGTTTATTTTCAAGTAAATATGCTATAGAATCATCGGCAATGTCATATTTTATATTCTTAATAACATAAGGAATGCCAGGCTTGAGTGTATAGACAACATCAAGTTTATGTCGATGACTATAGGTGTCCACATCAACCTGAGCATTCATATATCCCATGTTCTGCAGGGCCAAGCGCAAATCTTCACTTGTTAGACGTGCTTGCAGCGTGTCGAATAAAACGGGAGCCTCGCCAATGTTCTGTAGGGTACGGTTAAGCCATTTTGTAGTATCACGACCCGAAAGAGCATACATACCAAGAGGAACCTTGAATAATGAAAACCATTTAGAATTACCTTTTTGGCGGATATATGGTTCAAGCATAGCAGGATCAAGACCTGGTTCCTGACTCCGAATTTCTACTTTGTGAAGCATATACTCTCCATCAGGTACGAATTTACTTGCAGAACAAGCTGTAAGCAAAGCCACAACAATAATTAAAATGGGTAATATGAAAAGTTTATTCTTCACTAAATACTTAAATTTGTTGCAAAGGTAATATTTTTTTTGTACTTTTGCGACCTATGATAAGTAAAAATCTCATAAAACTCATCAAGAGTCTTGAACAGAAGAAATTTCGTCTGCGCGAGAAGCTTTTTGTTGCAGAGGGGCCAAAGGTTGTTGGTGATATAATGGTTTCCAAAAGACCACAGCGCCTTATTGCTACTCGTCAATGGTATGAAAAGCATCAGATTGAAGAAGACGTACTTGTTGGCGAAGATGAACTGCGAAAGGTGAGTTTCTTACAGCATCCTCAAGAGGTTATAGCACTTTTCCCCCTTCCTGAAACCAGCTGTTTTGATAATAATAGTTTGCGAAATGATCTTGTCATAGCCCTTGACGACGTGCAAGATCCAGGTAATCTGGGCACTATTATCCGACTTGCAGATTGGTTTGGCATCGAACAGATAATATGTAGCTTAGGAACCGCCGACGCTTTTAGTCCGAAAGTCGTTCAAGCCACAATGGGTAGTATTGCAAGAGTGAACTTACATTATACAGACTTGCCTTCTTTTCTTGAGAACTTAGGAGATGGCTTCCCCATTTATGGAACATTCCTGAATGGAACTAACGTTTACGAACAGGAACTCTCAAAGTCAGGTGTTATTATTATGGGAAATGAGGGTAAAGGAATTTCAAAAGAAGTGGAAAGATACGTAAACAAACGATTATTCATACCTTCCTATCCTGCTGAACGTCCTACGGCAGAAAGTTTAAACGTGGCTATTGCCACGGCCATTACCTGTGCTGAATTCCGCCGGCGTTATGTCTGATCGGTATTGAAGAGATCGTTTATTTCAAGAATCTCATCATCATCAAACCATTGGCTCAGTTTGGCCCGAGCCTTTTCTTTTACTTCATCGCTCACTTCACCCCAGACCTTTTGTAGAACAAAAATAAGTACGCCAAGGTCGTCTGCAAGTCCCGCAATAGGAATTGCATCTGGCATTACATCAAGCGGGCTAATCAAATAACCAAGAGCGCCAATAATAATAGCTTTCTCTTTCATGGTCACTTTATCGCTCTGAAGTGTATAGAATAGAATAAGAGCCGCATATACAAGTTTAGAACCGGCACGCTTGGCAATGCGGGAAATCTTCTCAACAAATTCACCTTTCGTGAATCTATTGCTATATTGCATAAAATCAGGTATCTCCATAATTACTTCTATAACGTGTAAACTGCCATTTTATTACATTAAAAGAAAGCAGTGCTCTCATAAGCCGGGTTCTGTTATAATGTCTGTCATTTATCTACTCCATGAGTCACCTCATGGCTCTAGCATTCTACCCTCCATTGCATCAAGCACTTTCTCCATAAAAAGGAGAGTTACACGATTCAGGCGGACAGCCTTCAAGCAATGGTATACGCGAACTTGCAGCTCCCAGATGGCACAGCCCGTCGATCACTCGACGACTGGTGGTCTCTTACACTCACCTTCTCACCCTTACCTTTACAGGCGGTTATTTTCTTCTGCCGACACCTGCTGTCACCAACAGCTTCTACTTTCGGAAGTGGGATGTCCTCTGCTGCCCGGACTTTCCTCTCGTCAATGCCGTACATTCGTTAGCAATTTAACGATGCGCGCAAAGACCAGCGACAGACCAGAGCACTGCTTTCAGGTTGCAAATTTAGCAGAAATGAATGGAAAAACAAAAATTTATTTCATTAAATGAATGTAAAAAACAGAGTTTCTCTCGCAAATATGTTTTAATTGACGCTTTTAGAGTGTTAAAAGTGGACAAAACATACCGCCAATTTGTCAGATTAACAATTTTTGCGCCTATTTTTGCACCCGTCAAAAAGTAAAAATGATAACATTAAACAAAAAACGAATATGAAAAATGTAAAAAACTATCTTGTTTATGCTAGCTGCATTGTAGCAATTGCTTTCTCTGCGGCTTCTTTTGCTAAAGTTTATGCAGTAAAGGCTCCATTCTCAGCAAGTGCACCCGCAGCTGTTGGCCAACCTGTTGATCTTACATATGCAACAGATAAAGCCCTGCCTTCAGTAGTTACTGTTAAGGTCGTTCAAAACTCTAAGACTCAAATGGTGGAAATGGAAGATCCATTCGGAGATTTCTTTGATCCTTTTGGCTTCTTTGGTCAGCGTGGTAATGGTGGAACACAGAAACGTCAGGTGCAGACTCCTAAGCGTCAGGGCTCAGGATCTGGTGTCATTATTTCTAGCGATGGTTATATCGTAACAAATAATCATGTTGTTGACGGCGTAGATGAAATAACCGTAATATTGTCTGACAACCGTGAATTCTCCGCAAAGATAATCGGTACGGATCCTAATACTGATTTGGCTTTAATAAAAGTCAGCGGCAAGAATCTTCCTGCAATTGTGATTGGTGACAGTCAGAAATTGCGCATTGGTGAATGGGTGCTTGCAATTGGCAATCCTTTCTCTATAGGAACTACGGTAACTGCTGGCATTGTTAGTGCTAAAGCTCGTTCTATGGCTGGTGGTAATTCTGTGCAAAGTTTCATTCAGACCGATGCTGCCATCAATCGTGGTAACTCTGGAGGAGCATTGGTGAATGTAAACGGTGAATTAGTTGGAATTAATTCCATGTTGTATTCGGAAACCGGAAGCTACAGCGGTTATGGATTTGCAATTCCTACTTCAATTATGAATAAGGTTGTGAATGATCTGAAAACTTATGGAACCGTTCAACGTGCTCTTATCGGCATACAAGGTAGCGATCTGAACAACTACACCGATGGATTAAAGCAGCAAGGTAAAGAAGTTCCTGACTTTGGTACCATAAATGGTATTTATATTGCAGAAGTTTCTGAAGACGGTGCTGGTGCTGCTGCTGGTTTGAAGAAAGGAGATGTGATTACTGCTATTGACGGGAAACATCTTACAAAAATGGCAGAACTTCAGGAGTATCTTGCAAATAAGCGTCCTGGTGATAAAGTGACAATAAGCTATCTCCGTGATAAAGCAAAGAAATCTGCAACTGTTATATTGAAGAATGCACAAGGCAATACAAGCGTAGTTAAGATGGCTGATTTAGATGTTCTTGGCGGAAACTTCCGTGAGGTTACAAAGGAACAAAAGGAACAGCTCAACATCACTTATGGCTTGGAGGTTATTAAGGTAAACAATGGCGCTTTGAAGAGCGCAGGTGTTCCCAAGGGATTCATTATCCAGAAAGTGAATGATCAGCCCATGAAGACACTAGAGCAACTCCAGGAAGCTGTAAAGACTGCCTCTACCAGTAAGGAACCCGTACTCTTCATACAGGGACTATTCTCTACAGGAAAGAAAGCTTACTATGCTGTGCCTTTGGAAGAAGGTAAATAAAGTCTCTAAATATCATAAAATGCGGGTAATCATCATAGATTACCCGTTTTTTTTGTAAATAAATCCCAAAAACTTTTGCATTTCAAACAAAAAGTTGTATTTTTGCGGTTGCTTTAAAATCTAGATGCTTCATGAGACAGTTAAAAATCAGCAAATCCATTACCAACCGTGAGAGTGCTTCTCTCGATAAGTATTTACAAGAAATAGGCCATGAAGACCTTCTCACTGTTGATGAGGAGGTGGAATTAGCTCAGAAAATCCGAAAAGGCGATCGTAAAGCATTAGAAAAACTCACAAGGGCTAATTTGAGATTTGTTGTCTCTGTAGCAAAACAGTATCAGAATCAAGGGCTCTCTCTACCAGACTTAATCAATGAAGGGAATCTAGGTCTCATCAAAGCTGCTGAAAAATTTGATGAAACTAGAGGATTCAAATTCATATCTTATGCAGTATGGTGGATTCGACAAAGTATTCTTCAGGCAATTGCTGAACAGAGCCGAATAGTGAGACTACCTTTGAATCAAGTTGGATCAGTCAGCAAGATTAATCGTGTACTCAATAAGTTTGAACAAGAGCACGAAAGACGTCCCAGTGTAGATGAAATTGCTGAAAAAGTAGATTTGCCCGAAGAGAAGATTATCGATGCCATGAAAGTGAACGGAAGGCATATTAGTGTTGACGCTCCTTTTGTAGAAGGCGAAGATAACAGTCTGCTTGACATTATGGTTAACGACGATGCACCTATGGCAGACCGTTCATTGGTGATGGAATCGCTTCGTGATGAAATCTCAAGAGCTTTGACGCTTCTCAATGAACGTGAACGTAATATTATTGAATGTTTCTTTGGGATTGGCCAACCTGAAATGACGCTCGAGGAAATCGGAGAACGTTTTGGACTTACACGTGAACGTGTTCGCCAGATTAAGGAGAAAGCTATTAGACGTTTGCGTCACAATACTAAGAGCAAAATGCTCAAAAGTTACCTGGGACAATAAGCCTAGAAAGTATTACACAAAGATAGATATTTAAAAGTGAAAAGAATTATTATTTCAGGATTTATTATTACCATCATGCTTTGCTTATGCACACAGATGCAAGCAAAAAATAAGATGGTAAAAACTTATGTATTTGGCTTTGCAGCTTCTTTTAATGATTCAACGGTATATTTTACTGATATACAGGAGCTTGACAGTACATGGCTTAATGAAAAGAATAATTTCCTTGTAAGCCGTGATAATTATTCTTATCAGTTGCGAGACTATCTCGCTAATCAGGGTATGCCCCATCGTACTTGTATCACTTGTTTCTCTACGAAGAAGAAAGATATCTACAAGAAGTATTCCAAGATTTCAGATAAATACACCAAGAAAGGAAACTTTGACATTAAGCATCTCACGAAAGACCAGTTTGAGTTCCGCTGTATTGCTCCACTCAACAATGACGAAGAGGAGCCTGAAAAGCCATCCAAGAAGACTAAAAAATCACGTAATAAAAAGCAGTAGTCAGAATTAACGATGGAGATTATCAACAAATTCCGCATCGCTGATTTTAATGTTAAGATTATTTTCAAGGAGTCTCGCTACAATAGCATGAGACTCCTTCCATCATTTGAACCCTTCCGTGTTAATGAATTTCCTAATGAGGAATGCTTCTTTCAACTTACTGTTGATGATGCTTTACCGGCTGTCAAAGGCAAGAACAGGGAACGTATAGGAAAATTTGATACGGGAAATGGTGATACAATTGTTGACCGTCTGACAGACGGAGGTTATCAATATATTATTAAAGATATTAACGGAGCAGATTGTTGTCTTTTACAATCAAATAAAGATTTCTCTGATTGCCGTGTTGCGCTCAATGGTAACTATAACATGCGCTGCTTTGGTCTCAACAATGCCCTGATGCTCATTTTTGCTTTTGCCGGAAGTATCCAGCAGACATTGCTCATTCATGCATCTTTAGTAAGACTGGATGGATACGGCTATGCATTTATTGCTAAAAGTGGAACAGGAAAAAGTACACAAGTCAGTATGTGGCTACGCTATATTCCAGGCTGTGATTTGATGAACGATGATAATCCAATAGTGAGAATCATCAATGGGGAGTGTTACATTTATGGTAGTCCATGGAGTGGAAAGACACCATGCTATCGCAATGTAAAAGCAAAGCTTGGTGCTATTACTCGAATTGACAGGGCACTAGAGAACAGCATCGAAAAGCTACCGCCTATCGAAGCCTTTGCCTCTTTCCTCCCCTCTTGCTCATCTATGAAATGGGATAAAGATATCTTCAATGCTATTTGTAACAACGTAACAAGTATCATAGAGAAAACAGGTATTTATATTCTCCATTGCTTACCTAACGAAGAAGCTGCTCGTATTTGTCATGCAGCTATTGCCATCCCCAAATAATCTTGTATTCTTTTTATCATGTCAGACGATATTAAAATCAGCGAAGTACAGTTTCCAAATGCAATTTTATTGCCAGAAATTGTTAAGATGCTCAACGAGGGACACACGGTCACCCTACGTCTGAAAGGATTTAGTATGCGCCCTTTTTTAGAAGATGGCCGAGATAAAGCTTTACTGACAAAACCAGAGAACCCTAAAATAGGAGATCCCGTATTAGCAGAAATAGCCCCCAAACATTTCGTCCTTCATCGTATTATAGCCATTAAGGGTGAAGATGTTGTTCTTCGTGGAGATGGAAATCTAGGGACGGAACAATGTAAACTGAAAGATATTCAAGGAGCAGTCATTGGATTCTATCGTAAAGGGAAAGATAAATTAGATAGAACGGATGGATTAAAATGGCGTTTATATTCCTGGATTTGGGTTAAACTATTTCCCATTCGACGGTATCTACTTGCTTTTTATCGTCGAATTTGGCTTCCAATAATTGGCAAATAAAAATGGCTGTATCCTTTTGATACAGCCATTTTTATACATGACATGTAGGAAACTTTAATTTTGAGAGCCTCCCACGATATCAAGAAGTTCATTAGTAATAGCCTGTTGACGACTCTTATTGTACTGGAGGTTGAGATCTCTCAAGAGCTCATCTGCATTATCAGTTGCCGTTTGCATAGCAACCATTCGAGCTGCATGCTCAGAAGCTACCGAATCAAGCAGAGCCGTATAAAGCATCAGGTGCGCTAATCTTGGAACAAGCTTACTCATCACAGAGTTTAAATCAGGCTCTACAATGTAGTTGTCATTGAGAGGTTTAGCAACCTCACGTTCTTTAGCAACCTGCTGACGATCACGGTTCTTTAAATATTCCACAGCCTCACGGGTTGCAACATTCGATGTCAAATCGCGCTCCTTGTCGGCATTCAACTCACTCTCAATGTCAATTGGAAGGAATGTTTTATGCGTAAGAATCTGAGAACCGGCACTTTTGAAATGATGATAAATCATTTCAACTCGGTCAACTTCACCTTTTGCATACATATCTCCGAGTTCCTGAGCAATGCTGATACAACCATCCACATTGGGCTTATCGGCAAGCGCTGCGAAATTGCCTGCAGACTTATACCCAAGCTTTGTTACCTTCTCGGCTACCTTACGGCCGATGGGATAAACAATGATATTATCCTTGCCGAGAGATTCGTATTGTTCAAGTGTCTTCTGCATCTCTTTAATAACGTTGGCATTAAAGCCACCGCATAATGAAGAATTGCTAGAATAGACTATCAAAGCTACACGCTTAACTAGACGCTCCTGAAGATAGCTGCTACGAATTTCGGCATCTGAAGCCAAGAAAGTCTTCAGAATATGTTCAAGCATCTCCTCATAAGGAAGCATGTTTTCGATAGCCACCTGCGCATGGTGAAGCTTCGATGAAGCCACCATCTTCATAGCAGAGGTAATCTTACGTGTGCTATTGACTGAGGCAATACGGCCTTTTATCTCTTTAAGACTCGGCATAGGCTATTACGCTTTATAAGTGCTGGCAATGTCAGCCATTGTGGCTTCGATTGTCTTCATTACGTCATCATCAATTTTACCGCTGCCTAAAGTGGCAATGACTTCTGGATGTGCAGTACGCATCTTGTCGAGGAAGGTATCCTGACACTCTCGAACCTTATCTACTGGAACGTCAGCCATCAATCCGTGTGTTCCGCAATAAAGAATTGCAATCTGCTCTCCTACGGGCATCGGGCTGTACTGTGGCTGGATAAGCAACTGATTGTTCTTACGTCCACGGTCAAGTGTCATAGCTGTCACCTTATCCATATCGGAAGAGAACTTAGAGAATGCTTCCAATTCACGATACTGTGCCTGGTCAATCTTCAATGTACCAGCCACCTTCTTCATAGACTTAATTTGAGCAGAACCACCCACACGACTCACAGAAATACCAACGTTGATAGCAGGACGGAAGCCTTGGTTAAAGAGGTCGGTCTCCAGATAAATCTGACCATCTGTAATAGAAATTACATTCGTCGGAATATAAGCTGATACGTCACCAGCCTGTGTCTCAATGATAGGCAAAGCAGTCAAAGAGCCACCACCCTTCACATGGCCTTTCAGACATTCTGGCAGATCGTTCATCGACTCTGCCACTTCCTGCTGGTCATTGATACGAGCAGCACGCTCAAGGAGACGGCTATGCAGATAGAACACATCACCAGGATAAGCTTCACGTCCAGAAGGACGACGCAGAATCAATGAAACCTCACGATAGGCAACAGCCTGCTTGGAAAGGTCATCATATACTACAAGTGCGGATTCACCTCTGTCACGGAAATATTCACCGATTGCAGCTCCTGCAAATGGTGCATAATATTGCATGGCAGCAGGATCAGCTGCCGTAGCACTTACGATAATAGTATAAGGTAATGCACCATGTTCCTTCAAAGTAGCCACCAGAGCAGCTACAGTAGAAGCTTTCTGTCCAATAGCCACATAAATACAGTAAACAGGTTTTCCTGCCTCATAGAAACTCCTTTGATTGATAATGGTATCAACGGCAATAGCTGTTTTACCCGTCTGACGGTCACCAATAATCAACTCACGCTGTCCACGGCCAATAGGAATCATAGAGTCAACAGCCTTTAAACCTGTCTGAAGAGGTTCCTTCACAGGCTGACGATAAATCACGCCAGGAGCCTTACGGTCAAGTGGCATTTCGAAAGCCCCTGTGAGATCAATTTCACCCTTTCCGTCGATGGCTTGTCCAAGAGGATTGATAACACGTCCGAGCATGTTATCATTCACACGGATAGAAGAAATGCGCTTGGTACGCTTTACTATCTGGCCTTCTTTGATACCCGAAGTAGGGCCTAGCAGCACGCAACCCACATTGTCTTCCTCAAGATTCATCACGATAGCCATGGTGCCATTTTCGAACTCCAGCAGCTCGTTGGCCTCTGCGTTGCGGAGACCGTAGATACGTGCAACACCATCACTAACGGTAAGCACAGTACCTACTTCGTCAAAGTTCTGATCAGCACCCAGATTATTAAGTTGCTGAAGCAGCACCTCAGATACTTCGCTTGGTTTTATCTTGTCCATTCTAATTTATTACAATATTATTTTAAGTTATTTAGGATGTTACGCAGTTGTGACTGCACACTTGCGTCCAATCTATAAGTGTCGTACTCAAGAATGAAACCACCTATAATATCGGGGTTCACTTCTGTGAGGAATTCCACCGTGCCCTGAGTTTTCGATTCAACGATGCTGCGCATCTTTTTCTCTGTTTCAGGACTCACGGTCGTAGCAGTAATAAGCCGGCCGTGGATAATGTTCTTCTGCTTGCGATAGAGGGTGATGTAGGATGACGCGATGAACACCATAACAGACTCTCTACCCTCTTTAAGCACCAATTCTACAAAACGCTTGGTGAGAGGTGTGGCCTTCAGGCCACAAGCCGTAACGAGCAGTTGTTTCTTGGTTTCCTGGGGGATAGTAGGATTGTCTAAGGTGGTACGCAGGCGTGGTACATCCACAAAAGCCTTAGCTAACGTGGCCATATCAGCATACACCTGGTCATCACACTTCGTCTGCACAGCACTCTTCAAGAGGGCCCGCGCATAGCGAACGGAAATGACGCCTATATCCATACTCTATTCTTTAATTAGCGTTAGAAGAAACCTCATCCAGCAACTTATCTACATACTGCATCTGAGCGGCGTCTGAAGAGAGTTCCTTGCGGAGCACCTTCTCGGCAACCTGTACACTGAGTTCAGCCACTTGTTTACGAATGTCTGCAATGGCATTCTGCTTCTCGGCTTCAATCTGTGCTTTTGCCTCGGTAATGATCCGTGTACCCTCCTCTCGTGCCTTCATCTGAGCCTTCTCCACAATGGCATCTCGTGTTTGAGCAGCTTCCGTAAGGATTTGCTGCTGACGCTCACGAGCTTCCTTGAGGAGATTCTCGCCTTCTTGTTGGATATTAGCAAGTTTCTCGTTTGCCTCATGGGCTTTCTTCAGACTGTCGTCGATATAAGCTTTCCGTTCTTCAACCATTTTGGTAACAACGGGGAAGCCAAATTTAGCGAGTACAAAGAAGATTACGAGAAATGCCAAGAGCATCCAAAACAGGAGACCCAGATCTGGAGTGAGTATTGATGGCAAATTCTGTAGATCCATTTGCTAATGCTGTTGATGAGAAATATTAATGTTTGCGCTCCTTCAAACTAGATAAGGAATGCACAAGCAACCACGGCAAACAGAGCCACACCCTCAACGAAAGCAGAGGTAAGAATCATGTTTGTCTGGATCTTTCCTGTTGCTTCTGGCTGACGGGCGATAGCGTCCATGGCGCTTCCACCAATCTTACCAATACCCAAACCTGCACCAATTGTTGCAATACCTGCGCCAAGGCCACAACCTAATGCGCCAAGACCTTCTGCTGCTAATAATAATGAAATCATAATTTTTAAGTTTTTAAATTGTTATTAAATTGATTGTTTTTTATTCTTTTTTATTGTTGCTATAGTTGTAATTAATTCTATAGATTTATGCTTCGTGATGATCAGGATGAGCCAATCCGATAAAGACGGCAGAGAGCAGGGTAAATACGTAAGCCTGAACAAAAGCCACCAAAAGCTCAACCAAATTCATGAAGAGCAACATGATAATACTGAAAAGATTCAGACCAATACCCATTCCTACGCCCATGGTCCAACCCAAGAAGATCACACAGGTGAAACTTAGGATAATAGCATGTCCTGCCATCATGTTCGCAAAGAGACGGACCATCAGGGCGAAGGGCTTTGTGAAGATGCCAACCACCTCAATCACGGGAATGAGTGGAGCAGGATAAGCCTTCAGGAAAAGCGGTACTTCGGGCCAGAAAATTTCCTTCCAATATTCCTTGTTTCCGAAGATATTCACCAGAAGCATCGTGCATAATGCAAGGAAGAACGTGATGTTGATATTACCCGTCACATTTGCACCACCAGGGAAGATGGGCAGCAATCCGAGCAAATTGGTCACGAGGATAAAGAAAAAGACCGTGAGTAGATAGGGAGCATACTTCTTATAATTTTTCTCACCTACGCAAGCCTTAATCACGTCGTCGTGAATATACATCACAAGCATCTCCATGGCTCCCACGAATCCTTTAGGGGCCTCGCTTGTGCAATCACGCTTCTTGTACCACCGGGCAACCGAGAGGAACACCGCAATGAGAATGATGGCAACAATCCATATCTGACAAACCGACTTGGTGAAACTTAGGTCAATAGGACGTTTTGTCGTTCCATCTGGCATCTTCTCGTAAATCTTCCCATGATGTGCTTCATCAAAGAAGAAGTTATCAGGCAATGACTTTTCTGTGCAGAATGTCCATTTACCTGTAGCACTACTCCTTACGATAATTGGAAGCGGAATGCTCAAATCACCTGCAATGTGCCACTCATAGGAATCCGATAAGTGGTGAAGCACTATCTCGGGAATATCAATGGCCTTTTCTTCCCCACCGCCTTCAGCAGCCAGTAGATTCATCGGCATTAACATTACCGCTAAGATAAGCAATATTGACTTGATGCGATTCATTTATTATTCTTTAATGTAGTTTTATATTTCGTTTATAATCAAAGAGTTATTGTCGGTTGGTTATGCGTGAGAAATAAATGCTATGATAAGCCACCATTACGAGATAAAAGATCATAAATACCAACACATAAGGTAGCATAGCAGCTCGACCTACAACCAAAAAGACAATAAAGAGGGTAAAGAGAGCCATCAGCATGCGGAAGCCGGAGACAACACTATATAAAGTGGTGACAGAGTCTTTATGTTTCCGAACAACCCATCTCCAAAGAACAGCAAACCCCAACAGGAAAAACAAGGAAAAACCCGTACTGACCCAAATGGGAGACATTAACTGCCATTCTGGACGAAGAGTGGCGACGAGAATACTCATCAGCCATAACACTATAATGAGCATCAGGCCAATTCCCGCATAGCGTCTAGCTATCTTATCCTCATCAATCATACTTCCACGCAGACGTTAACTTCATTCTTCTGAACCGACACGAAACCACCTCTTACATTTAATGAAAAAGGACCTTCCGCCGTAACATAAGTTACTTTGCCCTTTTCCAGAGAAGAGATAATAGGTGCATGATCAACAAGAATTTCAAATTCGCCAGCTGTACCGGGTACAGTCACGCTTTGCACCTCTCCGTTGAAGACGATTTTTTCAGGTGAAACGATTTTGAGTCTAAGCATAAACCTTTATTATTACCTGTCAACTCTTTGCATTTAACCCTTAGCAGCCTCCATCAGCTTCTTACCCTTCTCGATAGCATCTTCAATAGTACCAACGTTCAGGAATGCCTGCTCAGGCAAATAATCAACTTCACCTGACATGATCATATTGAAGCCCTTAATCGTATCTTCAATAGTAACCATCACGCCTGGCAGTCCAGTGAACTGAGATGCGACCGTAAATGGTTGAGAAAGGAAGCGCTGAACGCGACGTGCACGGTTCACAGTCAGCTTATCCTCATCAGACAATTCATCCATACCCAGAATTGCGATGATATCCTGCAATTCATTATACTTCTGAAGAATCTGCTTCACACGCTGAGCGCACTCATAGTGAGCCTTGCCTACAATCAGCGGATCAAGGATACGTGAGGTAGATGCTAACGGGTCAACGGCCGGATAAATACCCAACTCCGTAATCTTACGTGAAAGCACCGTAGTAGCATCGAGGTGAGTAAACGTCGTAGCAGGTGCAGGGTCAGTCAAGTCATCGGCAGGCACATAAACGGCCTGTACAGATGTGATAGAACCCTTTCTCGTTGAAGTGATTCTCTCCTGCATAGCACCCATTTCACTTGCCAGCGTAGGCTGATAACCTACGGCTGAAGGCATACGGCCCAACAGAGCTGATACCTCAGAGCCAGCCTGTGTGAAACGGAAAATGTTATCGATGAAGAACAGGATGTCCGATGCTCCTCCGTCTTCACTTCCGCCGTCACGGAAGGATTCGGCAACTGTCAGACCAGAAAGTGCCACAGAAGAACGTGCTCCAGGAGGCTCATTCATCTGTCCATAAACAAGTGTTGCCTGACTCTTCTTCAACTCTTCCGGGTCAACAAGCGAGAGATCCCATTTGCCTTCATCCATAGCCTTGCGGAACTTTTCACCATAGCGTACCACGCCAGACTCAATCATTTCACGGATAAGGTCGTTACCCTCACGGGTACGCTCTCCCACTCCGGCAAATACGGAGAATCCGTTGTGGCCTTTTGCGATGTTGTTGATAAGCTCCATGATCAACACGGTCTTACCCACACCAGCACCACCGAAGAGTCCGATCTTTCCACCCTTCATGTAAGGCTCCAACAAGTCAATCACCTTGATACCTGTGGTCAGGATCTCTTTCTGGGTGCTGAGTTCCTCAAACTTAGGTGCCTCACGATGGATGGGGAATCCGCCCTCCATGTCTAGTTGTTCCATACCGTCGATAGGCTGACCGATAACGTTCAGCATACGACCTTTAATCTGGTTGCCGACAGGCATCAGAATTGGCGAGCCTGTTGATACGGCTTCGATTCCACGTTGCAGGCCGTCGGTGTTGTCCATAGCCACACAGCGAACAGTATCCTCACCAATGTGCTGCTGCACTTCGATAACGATCTCACTGCCGTTAGGACGCTTCACTTTCAAAGCCTCATGGATTTTTGGCAACACTTTCTCCGCTTCTTTGCCCTCTGTATCGAAATAAACGTCGATAACCGGACCAATAATCTGGGAGATGTGCCCCGTAATTTGTGTCATAAGCTAATTATTTAAGATGTGTAATTGCTATTAGTGAACGCAAAATTAAGAAAAATATTCGATAACAGCAAACTTTTCTTGAAAAAAAACCAATCATATTGCAAAATAAAAATTTTTATGGTAAAATGCGCCAAGGCTTTGCTTAAATGACATTCTTATGTTGTATAAATGGCATTCTTACGTTACTTAAATGGCATTCTTGCGTTGCTTAAATGGCATTCTTGCAAAAGGGATTTTGAATAATTATTCACAACCAAAAATCACCCAATCGAATCAATTTTGTCTTGAAAGTCAGACGGGCTTTCAAATCCATCTTAAAATTTGATGGAATTCTTATTCGAAAAAATGTTCAAACATGCTTAATAGAACGGGTTGTAATCCGATTCGATTCACAAACCTACTGATTATCAACAATATACAAAATAACCGATTACACGATTACAAGATTACACCTCTTTTTTTTGAATACAACTTTTTAAACCGTATATTTATACGTATTTATATATTATTATACATATATTTATATACATATATAAGTATAAAAATAGTAGTGAGATTAAGAGGATGGCTCAAAATTTAGGGTGTAATCCTGTAATCCTGTAATCGCTTGCCGTTCTTCAAGCCTCTTGAATAGCACTTAACGTATTTTGACTGAAGCAGATGATTTTTATTATCACGGAATGAAAATAAAGTCTCTTTCATTTCGATATGTGAGAAAAAAGGTGTAACTTTGCACCCTAAATATAATAAGGAACAAGGATAATATGAGTAAAGATCAAAATACAAATTCATTCTCGATGATAGCCGATTATGACGGTGACATTGTTAGGCTTTTCGAAGGAGGAGAAGATGGTGAATATTCAATCTTAGCAACACGGAACTTGGTTCTTTTCCCTGCAGTAGTGACGCCCATCCTGATCGGGCGCCAGCAGAGCCTGAATCTTATTAAGCGATTAGAGAAGAAACCAGACACATTATTCTGTGTGTTTTGCCAGAAAAAGCAGGAAGTGGACAATCCCACTTTCAAGGATTTATACGAAATAGGCGTTTTTGCAAGAATAGTACGTGTACTGGATTTGCCAGGTAACGACGGGAATGTTTCAGTTATTGTTCAAGGTCTGGGCCGATGCAAACTGGAACAGCTAACTTCAACACGTCCGTATTTAAAAGGTCTGGTGAAGAATATCTCAGAAGGCGTACCCAAGACCAAGGATATAGAATTCGCCATGGCTTTGGAAGATTTCCGCCAAACAGCTATTGAGTATGTAAAAAAGAACGAGGATATGCCCAATGAGGCTGAATTTGCCATTCAGAACATCAGCAATGGGATTGTCCGCGTGAATTTCGTATGCTCCTCAATGCCTTTTACTGTTCAGGAAAAAATCCAGCTACTCAGTTGTGAGGAAGGAAAAGAACGTCTGTTTGCAGCCCTCAAGCTGTTGCACCGCGACATCCAGTTCATGGAACTGAAACAGGATATCCGCTCTCGTACCCGTGAAGATCTTGACGAGCAGCAAAGGGAATATTTCCTTCAGCAGCAAATCAAGAACATCAAGGAAGAGTTAGGTAATGGTGAGGGGTCTCCTGAGCGAAAGGAGCTGCTTGAGAAAGCAATGACCCGTAAATGGAATGAAGACGTAAAGAAAACGTTCTATAAGGAGCTTGACAAGTTAGATACGCTTAACCCCCAGGGACCGGAATACAGCGTACAACTGAACTATCTCCAGACCATGGTAAGCCTGCCATGGAATGAATACACAAACGATGATCTTGACCTGAAGCGTGCCCAACGTGTGCTCGACAAGGACCACTACGGTATGGAAAAGGTAAAGGAGCGTATTCTGGAATATATGGCTGTGCTGCATCTCAGAGGCGATCTGAAGAGTCCAATCATTTGTCTCTACGGTCCTCCGGGCGTTGGTAAGACCTCACTTGGAAAGTCGATAGCTGCTTCCATGAAGCGCAAATATGTGCGTATTTCTCTTGGCGGATTGCATGATGAGAGTGAAATTCGCGGACACCGTCGCACCTATGTGGGAGCTATGCCCGGACGTATCATCAAAAGTATTCAGAAGGCCGGTTCCAGCAATCCCGTATTCATTCTTGACGAGATTGACAAGGTGACACAGCAGACCATCAATGGCGACCCTTCTTCTGCTTTGCTCGAGGTGCTCGACCCTGAACAGAACTCTGCTTTCCACGACAACTATCTGGATGTGGATTACGATTTGTCGAAGGTAATGTTCATTGCTACCGCTAATGACCTGAATACTATTCCCCGCCCGTTGCTCGACCGTATGGAAGTTATCGAGGTGAGTGGTTATATTACTGAGGAAAAAATCGAGATTGCCAAGCGGCATCTCATTCCAAAGGTGAAAGAGAACACGGGCTTGGATAAAGACAAGAAACTTGCGTTCAACAAGGCTGCCATCGAAAAGATTATTGAGCAATATACCCGTGAAAGCGGTGTCCGTCAGTTGGAAAAGCAGATAGATAAGGCTATGCGCAAACTGGCTTTGAAGAAAGCGACCGATGGCACTCTTCCTTACGAAAAGATAACACCAGAAGTCTTGGAAGACCTTCTGGGCAATCCCCCATTCTATCGGGACATTTATCAGGGAAACGAATATGCTGGCGTGGTGACAGGTTTGGCATGGACTTCCGTAGGTGGCGAAATTCTATTTATCGAGACCTCTTTATCAAAGGGAAAGGGTTCTAAACTCACTTTAACGGGTAATTTGGGTGATGTGATGAAGGAAAGTGCTGTACTGGCGCTGGAATACGTGAAGGCACATGCAGAACGGCTCAACATTGACTATCGCATCTTTGACAACTATAACATTCACATTCATGTACCCGAGGGTGCCACTCCTAAAGATGGTCCTTCGGCTGGTATTACTATTGCCACTTCGATTGCCTCTGCTCTTACACAGCGCAAGGTTCGCAATAACACGGCCATGACCGGTGAAATCACTTTGCGTGGTAAAGTATTGCCCGTAGGGGGTATTAAGGAGAAAATCCTGGCAGCCAAACGTGCAGGTATTACTGATATCATCATGTGCCGTGACAACAAAAAGGACATTGATGAGATTCCTGAGGTGTATCTGAAAGGTGTTGATTTCCACTACGTGGAGAATGTTCAAGATGTATGGGACTTTGCCCTTACCAATGAAATCGTGAAGAACCCCATTCCTTTTGAGATTGAAGACACAAAGAAATGACTTTCGAACTTCAACATACTGATCCGGCAAGTGATGCCCGTACAGGACTGATTACAACAGCTCACGGGCAAATACAAACGCCTATCTTCATGCCTGTTGGAACGGTAGGGTCTGTGAAAGGCGTACATTTTTCTGAACTGCGTGAACAGATCAAAGCCCAGATTATACTGGGAAACACCTATCATCTCTACTTGAGACCAGGACTTGATATTATCCACAAAGCTGGAGGACTTCATCAGTTCAATACCTGGGACCGTCCGATTCTGACTGATTCAGGAGGCTTCCAAGTGTTTTCTCTGACAGGAATCAGGAAGATTCGTGAAGAAGGTTGTGAGTTCCGTTCACATATTGACGGTTCGAAGCATATCTTCACTCCTGAGAATGTGATTGATACCCAGCGGATTATCGGTGCTGATATCATGATGGCCTTCGATGAATGCCCCCCAGGACAGAGTGATTATCAGTATGCCCAAAAGAGCCTCCAACTAACCCAGCGTTGGCTTGACCGATGTTTAAAGCGCTTTCAGGAGACAGAACCGCTCTATGGGTATGAGCAAAGCCTCTTCCCTATTGTGCAGGGGTGCACCTATAAAGATCTCCGGCAAGATGCCGCAAAATACATCGCTGACAAAGGTGCCGAAGGAAATGCCATTGGAGGGTTGGCGGTAGGAGAACCTACTGAGGTGATGTACGATATGATAGAAGTGGTGAATGCTATTTTGCCAAAGGATAAACCACGATATCTGATGGGCGTAGGCACTCCCCAAAATATATTGGAGGCTATTGAACGGGGCGTGGATATGTTCGATTGTGTGATGCCTACCCGTAACGGTCGCAATGCCATGCTCTTCACTTATGAAGGCACGATGAACATGCGTAACAAGAAATGGGAAGACGACTTCTCCCCTATTGATGCTGACGGCTGTTATATCGACAAGATACATACAAAGGCCTACCTCCATCATCTTTTCAAGGCTCAGGAACTGTTGGCCATGCAAATAGCAAGCATTCACAACCTTGCTTTCTATTTAAGATTGGTGGGCGATGCCCGGAAGCATATCGAAAAAGGAGACTTTGTTACGTGGAAAGCCTCGGTAATTGACAATTTAGCAAGAAGGATCTAAATGGAATACAGCAAGATAAGACGCTGGCATAAGCTTCTCAAGATGAGCCGTTGGCTGAAAACACATTTCAGCTGGCTGTCTCGTACTTTTAAATGTATAGGTCGAAAATTCAAATGGTTAGCTCCTGTTTTTGCATGGTTAGGCCATAAGCTCCGCTGGCTTAATCCAAAACGTTACATCAAGACCATCGACTGGTACATCATTAAGAAGTTTCTAACTACCTATTTCTTCTCTATCGCATTGATAATCTCCATTTCGATTGTCTTCGATGTCAATGAGAATCTGTCAAAGTTCACCGAATACAACGCACCGCTTAAGGCTATTGTATTCGACTATTACATGAACTTCATTCCATATTTCTCCAACCTGTTCTCACCTCTCTTCGTTTTCATTGCTGTCATTTTCTTTACGTCGAAGATGGCAGGAAACTCTGAAATCATCTCTATTCTGGCAGCAGGCATCAGTTTCAAACGACTCATGCGACCCTATATGATTTCAGCTGCATTTATCTCATTGCTGACTTTCTATTTGGGTTCATACGTGATTCCTAAAGGTACCGTAGTACGCCAGAATTTTGAAATGCTCTATAAAAACAAGAAACGAAATAATTCAGCAGAGAACGTACAGTTGCAGGTGGGTAAGGGTGTCATCGCCTACATACAACATTATGATAATAACATCAAACGTGGTTACGGCTTTTCTCTGGATAAATTTGAAAACAAAAAACTCGTGAGCCACATGACGGCCAACGAAATTCAATATGACACAATCTCAGATTCCAAATTTCATTGGAAAGTCAGCAGCTGGCGAGTTCGTGAGATGAAAGGTCTCCGGGAGAAGATAACAAGTGGAGCTACAAAAGACACGCTCATCTTAATGGAACCGACAGATTTGGTTTTCTCTAAAGGGCAGCAGGAAACCTTCACGAGTCCTGAACTAAAGGAATACATTAACCGACAAATAGACCGTGGTTCCAGCAATGTTGTGCAATACGAAGTGGAATACCATAAGCGGATTGCCTCTTCTTTTGCCTCTTTTATTCTGACTACCATTGGTGTTTCCCTGTCATCCCGAAAAAGGAAAGGAGGCATGGGCTTGTATCTTGGTATTGGTCTTGCCCTTAGTTTTGGTTATATCCTTCTTCAAACCATTTCTGCAACGTTTGCTATCAATGCTGGTACTCCAGCCATTTTGGCAGCATGGATTCCTAATATTGTATTTGCCGTTGTGGCTTATTTCTGCTATCGGCAGGCTCCCAATTAAAAACATTAGAATCAATTTCAATTTTTCAATTCTTTATTAATTAGTGGATTTTTATTATTTAGACTTAAATGACAATGCGCTGGATGCGCTTGACGATATGAATTTCACAACCTGTACACCCATACAGGAAAAATGTATTCCGGAGATTCTTAATGGTAAAGACGTGCTTGGCGTAGCGCAAACAGGAACGGGAAAAACAGCCGCTTATCTGTTACCTATTCTTTCAATGCTTGACGACGGAGGTTATCCCAAGGACAAGATTAATTGTATTATCATGAGTCCTACACGTGAACTGGCACAACAGATAGACCAGGCAATGCAGGGCTTCGCTTATTATATGCCCGAGGTTAATTCTGTGGCTGTTTATGGTGGAAATGATGGTAACCGTTATGACCAAGAATACCAAGCGATGAAAATGGGTGCAGATGTAATCATAGCTACACCAGGACGTTTCATAAGCCATATCACAATGGGCAATGTAGATTTGAGCCATGTCAGTTTCTTTGTACTTGATGAGGCTGATCGTATGCTTGACATGGGTTTCTCTGATGATATCCTTTCCATTGCCAAGCTATTGCCAGAGACTTGCCAAACTATTATGTTTTCGGCTACTATGCCTCAAAAGATTGAACAATTGGCCCATACTCTTCTTAAAAATCCTGTTAAAATTAAACTGGCCGTAAGTAAACCGGCAGAAAAGATCCGGCAAAAAGCATACGTGTGTCACGAGACACAAAAGACGGGAATTATGCGTCATCTCTTCAAAGAACGTGAGATGAAGCGTGTAATCGTGTTTGCAAGTTCTAAACTGAAAGTGAAGGATATTTATCATGATCTAGTCCGTATGGGAGTGAGTTGCGGTGAAATGCACTCAGACCTCACTCAGGCTGAACGTGATGCCGTGATGTACCGTTTTAAAAGTGGACAAATCGACGTTTTGGTAGCCACGGATATAGTGGCAAGAGGCATTGACATTGATGATATTGCCATGGTCATCAACTATGATGTTCCACATGATGCAGAAGACTATGTGCATCGTATTGGTCGTACAGCCAGAGCCGATCGAGATGGCGAAGCCATTACACTTGTGCGCGGCTATGAGATAGCCGATTTTATGGATATTGAAAAGTTTCTGGGTAAAAGTGTGGATAAAATACCTTTGCCAAAAGAATTGGGAGAGGGACCTGAATATAAACCCATGCGCCGGAATGGTAATCGTCAACGTAACCGTGGCGGAAAAGTATATGGCAGAAAAGAGTCAAAAGTAAAACACACTAATCATAAAAGAAGTCGTAGAAGAGGATCCGTTAATACAAATAATAATTCTAAAGATACTAACAAAGAATAAGCTTGTCTCTCGACAAGCTTATTCACATACTTACTAAAACTAAATTAACCACTAAAAAAAACTAATCCTTATTAAATGTCTTATTTGATATTGCAAAAGTACAAATTATTTATGAGAATACCAACTTTATATGGAATTTTTTCATAATTTTAATATATCAATTTTGTAAAGTGTCCGATTCGCGAACAATAACCTTCACTTTTGCTAATCGCCTCTCTTCAATCTCTAAGATTTCGAAAAGATAATGTTTATAAGACAACTTTTCGTGAACATCCGGAAAATCTCCTTTAATCTCTAAAAGAAGTCCCGCTAGCGTATCAGCATCACCTTCAACCTCGATAAATTCATCGTCATCTATATTAAGAATCCTACAGAAATCACTTAATAAAGTCTTTCCGTCAAATACATAGGTATTCCTATTCAGGCGTGTATAAGTTTTCTCTTCCTCGTCGTATTCATCATTGATTTCACCAACAATCTCTTCCAATATATCTTCAAGAGTCACTATGCCACTTGTTCCGCCAAATTCATCAACAACAATTGCAATGTGGACTTTGTTGTCCTGAAATTCACGCAAGAGGTCGTCTATCTTCTTTGTCTCTGGTACAAAAAACGGAGGTCTTATAAGTCCCTGCCAACGGAATGTAGAGGGTTTTGTTAAATGAGGTAGTAAATCTTTAATATACAGAACGCCACGTATATTATCTGAATTGTCTTGATATACAGGAATCCGACTGTAGTTGTTCTCAACGATGCAATTTAACACATCGGCAAAACTACTTTTGATATCAAGATCAACCACATCTTGGCGACTTGTCATTACCTCCTTAGCTGTTTCATCTCCAAAACGGATAATGCCTTGCAGCATGCTTTGTTCGTCTTTAATTTCATTCTTATCTGTCAGTTCCAGAGCTTGTTCCAAATCGTCCACACTCAATACATGGTTCTCCTGTGGAACTACCTTTTCAGCTAAAATTCCACTTTTCAAAAGAACATTCTCTAAAGGCCAGAACAAACGGCGACAAAAAAGTAATGGTTTTACAATACGCCGACAGAAAGCCAACGGATTTTGGCGAGCATAAATCTTTGGCATGATTTCTCCAAAGAGCAGCAACAAAAATGTCAGCAGAATCGTTATGCAAATGAACTGAAGCCACAACGCTTTACCAAAATCCACCAAATGTGCAAATACAAAATTGCTGAGCATAATGATAGTGACATTTACAAAATTGTTGGTAATAAGAATCGTAGCCAACGTACGTTCATTCTCATCACGGAGAATCTTAATCTCAGCATCAGTAGGATTATGGTCAGGATCTAACTGATTAAGATCTTGTGGAGATAGACTGAAGAATGCAATTTCAGAGCCACTTGCGAAACCCGACATAATAAGAAGTATAGCAGCCAATACGGCTGCTATGACGACACCGGTAGTAGGTGCAATCAAATGCACCTCACTTAGCGTTTGTTGTAATAGAGTAATATCCATTAGAATGGCATCTCGTTTTCTTGGGCTTGTGACTGTGAACTTGGTTCAGAAACAATGCCATCATGAGTAGTGCCTTGTTGTTTAGGAGTTAATATCTCCATATTCTCCACATGAATCTCCGTCACATAACGGCGTTCTCCTTTTTGGGTATCATAAATACGGTAGCGGATACGGCCTTCAACGTAAAGTTTTGTTCCTTTATGAACAAATTTCTCTACTACTTTAGCCAACTGACGATAGAAAACCAGATTATGCCAGTCTGTTCGATCAGGTACTTGAGTTCCGTTTTGCAACGTATAACCTCGTTCTGTAGTTGCAAGACGAACTTGAGCAACAGCTTGGTCTTGTTCAAAATATCTTACGTCGGGATCCTGTCCAACGTTTCCTATCAACATTACCTTATTCATATCGTGTTTTTCCTCTTAGTGTTTATTTCCACATACCCAAATAACGGAACTTGAAATTCTTACCCTTAGCTGATGGAAACTGGCTTCGGCCATCAACACGACTACGCAGATGATCTACAATTCTATTGTATGCGTCCAACCCAGAAACTGCCTTGACATTTGCCACAAAATGTGTATCGCGATATTCATGTTTTCCTGTGGAGGGAACCATTACTACACGTTTAAAATCCAGCATGCCTTCATACCATCCTTCACGTTCTTCAGTAAGACGCGCAACGGCAGGAGCAACAGCTTCCTTACGGTTGTTGTCGCTTGGACGTAAAGCCTTTTTTTCCTTGAAGTCAAGCATAGTAGCTGCTTCTGTCTTAATAATAATAAAATAAACGCGAGGACGGACCTTATAGCGTTTAGGATAATATACGTCACTATTGCAATAATCACGAATATCAGCCTCAAGATCAGGATCCATACTTATCTCAGGGATAGAAGCCAAAAAATCTATAGCATCTTCGACAGTAGACACAAGAGTCTCTTTGTCAAAATATCTTAAGTATAAGTTCATTTGTTTGGGTTGTATTTTTCTTATCCTAAAAAGAGCGGAAAACGGGACTCGGACCCGCGACCCCAACCTTGGCAAGGTTGTGCTCTACCAACTGAGCTATTTCCGCATAGAGCATATCGCAACAACGATATTATTTGTGTTTTAGTGAAGAGGAGGAGACTCGAACTCCCACGTCGCAATTGACACTACCCCCTCAAAGTAGCGCGTCTACCAATTCCGCCACCTCTCCAACAAAAACAAGTTCTGTAACTTTGCGAATTTGAATGCAAAAAACTTAGTGCCCAGAACAGGACTCGAACCTGCACGCCTCGCGGCACACGCACCTGAAACGTGCGCGTCTACCAATTCCGCCACCTGGGCATAAATCAGAAAAGAGCCCTCGCTCCATCTTCGCTTGTTACAGAATGTGAGCGGAAAACGGGACTCGGACCCGCGACCCCAACCTTGGCAAGGTTGTGCTCTACCAACTGAGCTATTTCCGCATAATCTTCAAATTAGAAGAGCATTTCTCTAAATGCGGTTGCAAAGGTACATACATTTTTTGAAACCGCCAAATGTTTTTGAAAGTTTTTTTCAATCCATCCTATTTTTATAATCCTCGTAGCCGAACACTTTCAACATCTCTAAAGTACCATCAGAATGAGCCAAGGCAATAGCAGGATGAGAGATACCGTTAAACATGGTTGTCTTTACTGTTGTATAATGTAACATATCCTCCAAAATAATGGTATCGCCAATTTCTAATTCGTGATCGAATTTCCAATAGCCCATGAAATCGCCGCTAAGACAGCTGTTACCACCTAAGCGATAAGTGTTTGGAGAAGGATAGTGAGTTTCAACAATTTCTGCGCCTCGTACTTCTGGCAGATAAGGCATTTCAAGACAGTCTGGCATATGGCAGGTAAAACTTACGTCAAGAATGGCCGTCCGAATACCCTTGTCTTCCACAATATCAACAACATGACTAACTAAAGGACCCGTCTGCCAACCAAATGCACTTCCTGGTTCTAAAATAAGATTAAGCCACGGATAACGTTCATGAAAGCTTTTCAAAATATCAATAAGTAATTGGATATTATAGTCCTTACGGGTCATCAAATGGCCACCTCCAAAATTAATCCATTTTAACTGTGGAAACCAATTTGCAAACTTATTCTCGATATGTTGAAGTGTACGTTCAAAGACATCAGCTCCACTCTCACAATGACAATGACAATGAAAGCCCTCTATTCCCTCGGGTAGTCTTGTAGGAAGTTTATCAGCAGTTACCCCAAAACGTGTACCAGGAGCACATGGATTATAAAGTTCTGTGCCAACCTCAGAGTATTCGGGGTTTATACGAAGTCCGATTGAAACGCGGCCCCTTACTTTATTATAATAATGTGTATATTGAGAAAGTGAGTTGAATGAAAGATGACTTGAATAATCGGAAATTTTATCAATTTCATAGTCAGTATAAGCAGGCGAATACGTATGTGCCTTGCAACCGAATTCCTCAAAGGCCAGTCGTGCTTCAAAAAGAGAACTGGCTGTCGTTGACTTGATATACTCTCGGAAAATAGGAAACGTTTTCCAAAGAGAGTATGCCTTAAATGCAAGGATAATCTCAACATTGGCCTCATGAGCCACATCTGATATGAGCTGAAGATTGCGTCTCAGTCTCTCCTCTTCAAGCACATACATAGGGCGGTCAATGCCCTCAAAGGTTTCAAGATTAATTTTCATAAGCGCAAAGATACAGATATTTCTTATGATAAGATAAGTTAATGGCCAATATTTAGAATTTTTATCCTTTCTATATTGCATATCCGAGGGATTTTTCATACTTTTGCATCAGAAAACAGAAAAGACGAATGAAACTCGTTGTAATGACTAAACCCACATTTTTTGTGGAGGAGGACAAGATTTTAGCAACTCTCTTCGACGAAGGGATGGACTATTTACATTTGTATAAGCCAGGTTCATCTCCGATGTATGCTGAAAGACTCTTGTCATTACTACCTGAGGAATATTATCGCAAGATTACCGTCCATGACCATTATTATCTTAAAAACGAGTATGGACTGGGCGGTATTCATATTGATTCCCCTGATGCTCCCTTACCTGAAGGTTATCGTGGACATTTCTCACGCACATCGATGGAACTTGACAAATTAAAGATTGCCAAGAAGAAATCAGAATATGTTTTCTTAAAATACATCTTCGACAGTCAAAGTGAACCTGACAAAAAATCATGCTTCACAACTGAAGAACTTCAAGCAGCATCACGACAAGGACTTATCGATCGTCACGTTTACGCCTTAGGCGGAATCAATCTAGATAATATAAAACAGATGAAAGACTTCGGATTTGGAGGTGTCGTTCTTTGCGGTGACTTATGGAACAGATTCGATATTCATGAGGAACAAGACTATCGTGAACTCATCACGCACTTTGTCAAAATTCGTAAAGCATTAGGATAGTTAATATTAACAGTACATTCATATCACTATGATTGAACCAAATTCATTTATGGTATTTTCCGGTACGAATACAAAGTACCTTGCTGAAAAAATTTGCCAAAGCTTAGGCTGTCCACTTGGGAAAATGGTAATGACCAAATTCTCTGACGGTGAATTTGCCGTTTCCTACGAGGAAAGTGTACGTGGACGCGACCTTTTCCTTGTACAAAGTACATTTCCTAATTCCGACAATCTGATGGAATTGCTGCTAATGATTGATGCAGCAAAACGTGCTTCGGCTAAAACTATTAATGCAGTTATTCCTTATTTCGGATGGGCACGTCAAGACCGGAAAGACAAACCTCGTGTAAGTATCGGTGCAAAACTCGTGGCTGATCTTCTAAGTGTAGCAGGTATCGACCGTCTGATAACGATGGATCTCCACGCTGATCAAATTCAGGGATTCTTTGATGTGCCTGTTGACCATCTTTATGCATCGGGTGTTATTCTTCCATATCTGCAAAGTCTACACCTTGATGATTTGGTTATTGCATCACCTGATGTTGGTGGTTCTAAACGCGCCAATACCTTTGCTAAATATTTAGGATGTCCTCTTGTTTTGTGTAATAAAACACGTGCACGCGCTAATGTGGTTTCCAGTATGCAAATTATTGGTGATGTTAAAGACAAAAACGTTGTTGTAGTTGACGACATGGTTGATACAGCTGGTACGATTACTATGGCAGCTGATGTCATGAAAGCTGCAGGTGCAAAGAGCGTACGAGCATGTGCTAGTCACTGTGTAATGAGTGGTCCCGCAAGTGAACGTGTGCAAAACAGTGCTCTTGAGGAGATTGTTTTTACTAACTCCATCCCTTACAATGGTGGATGTTCTAAGGTTAAGCAGCTTTGTGTAGCCGACATGTTTGCTGAGACTATTCGCAGAGTTGTTGAAAACAAGAGTATTAGCGACCAGTATATTATCTAGAAATTATTTTTTAAATAACAAAAGGGCGGCATTCGTAAAGATGCCGCCCTTTTTATGTTCTACCTGATTAACCTCCAAAGTTATCATACATAATGCTTTCAGGCTCAACACCAAGGCCATCAAGCATCTGCACAACAGCATTCGACATCGGACCAGGACCACACATGTAGTACTCAACATCCTCGGGAGCCTCGTGGTCCTTCAAATATGTATTATACATCACCTGATGAACGAAGCCTGGAGTGTATTTCACACCAGCTGCGTCTGCAGCAGGATCAGGACGGTCAAGTGCCAGATGGAAGTGGAAGTTTGGATACTCTTTTTCCAATCCAAGGAAATCATCCAGATAAAACACCTCATTCAAAGCACGAGCGCCATAGAAGTAGTGCATCTCGCGATCAGTTGTGTGGAGAGTTTTTGTCATATGCATAATCTGAGCACGCAATGGAGCCATACCAGCACCGCCACCAACCCAAATCATCTCACGCTTGGAATCGAAATGAGGATGGAAATCTCCAAATGGACCACTCATCGTTACCTTATCACCGGGTTTCAAAGAGAAGATGTACGACGAAGCAATACCGGGATTCACATCCATGAAACCGCTACGATCGGGCTTAAACGGTGGTGTTGCAATACGAACCGTAAGCATAAACACATCACCTTCAGCTGGATAGTTAGCCATAGAATATGCACGGATAGTAGGTTCTGGATTGACGCACTTCAGTGGGAACAAGCCAAACTTCTCCCATGAGGGCATGTACTCGTCACCAATTAGCGACTTGTCAATATCCTTATCATAATCCATTGTGAAAGCAGGAATCTTAATCTGAGCATAAGAACCGGGAATGAAGTCCATGTGTTCACCCGGAGGCAGTTGCACCTTGAACTCTTTGATAAATGTTGCAACATTCTTATTCGAGATGACTGTACACTCATATTCCTTCACACCGAGGATTGACTCTGGCACATGAATCTTAAGATCACCTTTCACCTTGCACTGACAACCAAGACGCCAGTGAGACTTAATCTCCTTACGCGTGAAGTGAGGTTTCTCAGAATCAAGGATCTCTCCCCCACCCTCAAGTACTTGCACTTTACATTGTCCGCAAGAAGCCTTACCACCACAAGCTGAAGGCAAGAAGATGCCATTCTCGTTGAGAGTAGTCATGAGGCTAGAACCTTGAGGCACATTAATAGTTCTGTCACCATTGATTTCGATATTCACATTGCCGCTCGGAGAAAGATACTTCTTGGCGATGAGCAGCATCGTTACCACCAGCAGGATGATAACTAAGAATACGCCTATACTTGCTAAAATAAACTGTCCCATACCTTATTATATTTTAAGTCCCGAGAAGCACATCATAGCCATTGCCATGAGTCCTACGGTGATGAATGTAATACCGAGTCCCTGTAAAGGCTTAGGAACATCGGTGTATTGCATTTTCTCGCGGATGGCACCCAAAAGAACTATGGCAAGCGTCCAGCCTAGACCACTGCCGATAGCATAAACAATAGCATCCCATACACTACCAATATACTGAGAATTCAGTGGATCAAGGTTGATGCGTTGTTGCATGAAAAGCGAAGCACCCATAATAGCACAGTTCACAGCAATCAGCGGTAAGAAGATACCCAAGGCAGCATAAAGTGAAGGTGAGTATTTTTCAACAATCATCTCCACAAGTTGTACCATACCTGCAATAACAGCGATAAATAGTATGAACGACAGATAGCTGAGATCAACTCCTTCTATAAGGCAATTGGGGCCCAACACTTTTGTCTGAAGCAGATAATCAACGGGAACAGTTACCAAAAGCACAAAGGTAACAGCCATACCCAGTCCGAATGATGTTTTCACGTTCTTCGAAACGGCAAGATAAGAACACATGCCGAGGAAGAAGGCAAATATCATGTTGTCCACGAAGATGGACCGGAAAAACAAATTAATGATATGTTCCATAATTACTTCTCCTTATAAAAATAGGCACGGTGTACCCAAATGACACATCCAACGAGAATGAGCGCCATGGCAGGCATGGTCATCATACCATTGTTCATATAACCAGCATCATAAACGGCCTGCGGCAAAATCTTAAAGCCCAGAAGAGTTCCGAAGCCAAAAAATTCACGGACGGCTCCCACAATTACTAAAATCATTGCATATCCAAGACCGTTGGCAATACCATCGAGGAAAGAAGGCCAAGGCTTGTTCATCATAGCGAATGCCTCAAGACGTCCCATCAGAATACAGTTGGTAATAATTAAACCTACGTATACTGAAAGCTGAACACTCACATCATAAGCAAAAGCTTTGAGAATCTGGGAAACTATCGTTACCAAAGCAGCCACCACAACGAGTTGTACAATAATACGGATTCGAGTAGGGATAGTGTTGCGGATGATAGAGATAATCACATTAGAGAAGCATGTGATAATAGTCACAGCCAATCCCATCACAATAGCCGGCTTTAGCTGTGCCGTTACGGCCAGCGCCGAACAAATTCCAAGCACCTGAACAAGTATCGGGTTGTCCAAGTTCAATGGATTTTTGAAAACTTCTTGGTTTTCCTTTGAAAATAAACTACTCATATTACTTGTTCTTTATAATTTCCATAAAAGGTTTCAGCCCATCTTTCAACATCAGGCTCACACCATTAGAAGTCAGTGTGGCACCAGTTACACAATCAACCTCGCTTTCAGGATTTTCAATCTTCTTTGCTACTCCAAGGGCAATATCATCAGAACCTTCCTTAAAGATCTTCTTACCCTGGAATTTCTCCTGCCATGCTTGAGAGTCTTTGATTTCAGCTCCAAGGCCTGCGGTCTCAGAGTCATGGTTGAAATAAGCGCCATAAACGGTATTCTTATCTTCTGAGATAGAGATAAAACCATAAACAGGTCCCCATAGGCCCATACCCTTCACGGAGCATACATAAATAGGCTTGCCATCAATCTCAGCCGTGTAGAGTTTCTGTTCACCCACATTTTCTTCACTCTTCACCACTTCGCCATACTTGGCTTCGGCCTCAGAATCACCAAGTCCGCGGATGTTAAGCGAATATAGAATCTGCTTCTTGACGTCGAGTGCAACATTAGCATCCTGTTTGGCCTTCAGTGCTTGAGACACAAATGCAAGCAGGAAAGCAACAATGACCACAATGATGACACTATAAATAATCGTATAAGTATTACTGTTTGTTTTCATCTTTCAGTTCCTCCTTATTTAATACGGTTAGCACGACGGGAGATATTACGCTGAACAACACAGTAGTCGATGAGCGGAGCACACATATTACCGAAGAAGATAGCGAGCATCATACCTTCGGGATAACCCGGATTCATGACACGCACAATCACGGCAATAGCACCAATGAGGAATCCATACACCCACTTACCACTCTCCGTACGGGCAGAAGTAACAGGGTCGGTGGCCATAAACACGGCACCAAAGCAGAAACCGCCGAGCACGATGTGCTCATACCACTGGATTTCAGTCATTCCCAACGACTGGAACAACACAGCCATCAGACCGCCGCCAACGAATACGCTGAGCATAATCTTCCAGGAAGCGATGCCTGTCCAAAGCAACAGGATGGCACCCAAGGCAATGGCAATGACCGAAGTCTCACCGATTGAACCAGGGATAAAGCCGTAAATCATATCGCAAAGTGATGCATTGGGAGCAATTCCCTGAGCAACTTCACCAAGTGGTGTGGCAGCAGTGAAGCCATCGGGCAATGTGTTACCAAGACCAAAGATGCTATTATTAGCTACCCAAATAGTATCACCCGTCATCTTCGATGGATAGGAGAAGAACAAGAACATACGAGCAGCAATAGCCACATTGAAGATGTTCATACCCGTTCCACCAAAAATCTCCTTGGCAAAGATTACAGCAAAAGCAACAGCTAATGCCAACATCCACAACGGACAATTGATAGGGATAATAAGAGGAATGATAATACCGCTGACGAGATAGCCCTCCTGAATCTCCTCACCTTTCCACTGAGCCACAATAAACTCAATGCCGAGGCCTACGATGTAACTGACGAGAATCTTCGGCAGCACGGCCAAGAAGCCGTAGCAGAAGATTTCGAAGAATGAGGCCGAGGCCAAAGTGCCTGCGGCAGCATAGTTCTGATAGCCCACGTTGTACATGCCGAACAGCATTGCCGGCATCAGCGCGATGACCACCATACTCATGATACGCTTCGAGTCGATGGCGTCGTGGATATGCGTTCCGCTCTTAGCCGTGTCGTTTGGCACATAGAGAAACGTCTCAAATCCATCAAAGACGCTTCGGAAAGCGTGCAGCTTGCCTCCCTCCTGGAAGTTGGGCTTTATCTTGTTGATGTAATTTCGTAAACTCATTGTTGTTGATTACTTGATTATATGATGATTACCTGAATTGTTACAACTATTTTGTAATTGCGTTACAAGCCTATTGCAATGACATTACAAATGCTTTGTAATAGCGTTACAAATGCTTTGTAATGAGGTTACCAGCGATTTGTAATATGTCTGGACTTGGGCTGTTGTCTTCCGGTACATCATCAAATACATATTAAGCGTTCTCTTTTCGCAGCATGTTCAATCCGTTGCGCACAATCTTCTGGAGTTCAAGTTTCGAGGAATCCACGAATTCTGCCAAGGCAAAATCCTCAGGAGCAACCTCATAAATACCCAACTGCTCCATCTTATCGATGTCTTCGGCAATAATGGATTTGATAAGATACTCTCCATAAATGTCCATCGGAAGCACCTTATCATATTCGCCGCTCATAATCATGTGACGCTCACCGCCCTTGATTCGGCTGTCGAGCGCATACTGCTTCTTGCCACAAAGCCAGGAGAAATAACTGCGGTTCACGGAGAACTGCTTAGTGCGCGGCATAATCCAGCCAAGTATCTCATCAGCCTGATCGCCCTCGGCAATCACAGTTACCTCAGAAGTGTGGGCACCGAGATAGTCGTCTTTCGTAGCCTTTGTTCCGGTAAGCACGTTGCCATTGATAATGCGCACATTACCTTCCTCTACATTTCCATTGAGGATAAAGCCCAACGGAGTACCTACCAGCACATCAAGATAGCAGGGATTCTTAACCTTGTCTCCACAGACGGCAACAGTACGCGTAAGGTTTACCTTACCCGTATTGAACAGACGACCGAAGAAAATCACAGCCGTAGGGTCAACGGTCCACACCACTTCACCCTTATTTACCGGGTCAAGATGGTTCACCTGCACACCCACATTACCAGCAGGGCATTTGCCATCGAAGACTGTTACCTCAACATCCTTCGCATTCACAAGTGCATCAGCAGTTTGCTTTGCTCCGATTCCAAGGTAGGTCTTTGCCATCTTTGACAAGGCGGTAAGTCCTGTTTGGAAGTGTTGCTCATTACCCTGAAGTTCCACTTCAAAATCAGCGGCTAAAGGTTTGTCTCTCAGCGCGCTCACGAAGATTGCCTTTGGTTTTGCTTCAGGTGTAGTGCTCACAGCATAAGGAAGCTGGTCAATGTAGCCAAAGAGACCTGCTTCCAGTAATACCTCCTTCACTTCCTCACCATCAAGATTAGCAACATCTTTCTTGCCAAAGTCAGTAAATTGTTGCTCTGCATCAGCTTTTATTTTAACGCAAAGCACCTTTCTGCGCTCACCCCGAACTACTTCGGAGACTTGTCCGCTAACGGGTGAGGCAAATTTCACATCGGGATATTGCTTGTTCACGAACAAGGCATCCCCAGCTTTGACAATGTCCCCAGCTTTGACTACAACTTTTGGAATCATTCCGACAAAAGCATCGGGCGTAAGTGCATACTCTGCACAAGCCTTAAGCGGTGTCTTTTCACCAAAAGCCTTGCCTTTTAGGTTAATGTCTAAGCCTTTACGTAACTTAATTACATTTGCCATAACATAGTATAAAAAGAGATAATATTCATGAATAGTGCCACAAAGATAGACAAAAAATTCACAAATCGGGCAAAAAACTAATAAAATCTTCTTCATTGTGGCTGAATTAGCTTAACTTTGCAATGTGAAGAAAGCAAAAAACATTATTAGTGGAATTGTATGGACCCTCGTAGGTCTGTACATTTTACTTATTATACTGCTTCACATTCCAGCCTTCCAGTCTTATATGGGCCAAAAGGCCGGTGACCTCCTTTCTGACAAATTTGGAACGGAGGTCCGTGTTGGCCGTATAAACCTGGGATTTCTTAACCGCATTATTATCGATGACATTTGGATGAAGGACCAAAGCGGACAAGAAATGCTGAAGGCTTCACGACTCTCCACAAAAATTGACATCTTACCACTTTTCAAAGGAAAGATATCTGTATCATCCGCCCAACTTTTCGGTTTGCAGGGTACATTCTACAAGAAAGACGCACTCTCTAAAACCAATTTTCAGTTTGCCTTAGACTCACTGGCCTCAAAAGACACTACCAAGCACACGCCACTGGACCTTAAAATCGGAACTGTTGTTATTCGTCATAGTGGGTTCACCTATGACCAATTGGATGTACCACACACGAGCGGGAAATTCAATATGAGTCATCTAAATGCGAAAAACATCAGTACGCATCTCCTGCTGCCGAGGCTAACAGATAACAAATTGGAAGCAACACTTAAGCGCCTCTCTTTGGAAGAATCATCTGGATTAACGATCAAAGACCTTTCATTCAAGCTGAAGGCCAATAAGGAGAAACTGGAACTGACAAAGCTGAACCTGTCTTTACCACAAACAAAACTGAATATCGATTCCATCAGTGCAACCTATGAAATACGCAACGGAAAGATGGAAATGGCCACTCTAAAATATGCCGGTAAGTTAAAAGAATCCCATATCACCCCATCAGATCTTGCCTTTCTTGACCGTCAATTAAGTACTTTTGAGTATCCACTTCATCTCCAAAGTGACTTTTCCGGAACAGGCAGCATGCTGTACGTTCACCAATTGAATGTTGAATCTGAAGAAGGTGAACTGAAACTTAATGCAAATGGCAGCATATCAAACAACAAACGCTGGTTTGCCAACATTGACCCGCTGCAGCTCAGCGCTCACACAATAGAGTTTCTTGAGAAGAACCTTCAGGGAAAGAATATTCAAATGCCCAAAGAACTTGTCCGTGCAGGTAACATAAATTTCCGCGGAGAGATGGGGGGTGCCGATAAAGACATCTCCGTTAAGGGTATTCTCAGCACAGATGCCGGTAATGCTAACATTGGGCTTGGTCTTCACCAAAATCTTTTTACCGCACGTGTCGAGACCGACGGCATCAACCTTCAGCGTCTACTTGACAATAAGAAATTCGGAATGGTAGCTACCAGTATCGATATTAACGGGGAAACGGACTTGAAGACCATCAAAGCACAAGGTATAGTTTCACGTTTCGACTATAACAGCTATACTTACCACAACCTGGATATTGACGGCACTCTGAAAGGAAAACTTTTCGAGGGACGCTTTTCCATTGACGACCCCAATGCACAGATATCCTTTGACGGTGACATTAACCTTACCGACAAAAACTATCAGGCAAAAGTGGTGGCAACGGTTAGGAACATTGCTCCTGCAGCCCTGAACCTGACAAACAAGTTCGACGATGCACGTTTCTCCATGAACATCGATGCAGATATCTCTGGACATTCACTAGCGGACATAGTAGGTACTGCCAACATTACCGACTTTGAAATGCACTCCTCGCTGCATGACTATAGGCTAGAGCATCTTTATCTGAACGCGGAACAGGCAGCAGACGGACATGCCATCCATATGCAGAGTGACTTTGGCGAAGCAGACCTTGTGGAGTCAGGCAATTTCAGTATGGCTTCTGCAGATGCCACTCTGAAAAAAAGCGACTGGCTCAACATTTTCTTCGGGGTTCCCGTAGAGATTGACAAGCCAGTGAAACTCACAGGGTCCCGAGACATGAAGAGTAACAAGCTAAACATCAAAGCCAGCCTTCCACAGTTCAGCCTTAACGGCATCAAGATGGACTATACCGTTGATGCCCATCAGGAAGATGGCAAGATAAATACACTCATTACATGGGACGACAGGAAAGAAAAACCCTTTAAGGGAACATTAGACTGCACCACAGAACTCTTCAGCAACAACTCTGGCAAAAAAGGCATCCATACCAGAGTCCACGAATCGGAAATACTTGTTAACGACACGTTGTGGCATATACGTCCTTCAGATATTGTCTATAGTGACAAGCATCTCACGGTGGACTATTTCTCCATTGACCATAATAACCAGCACATATCTATCTACGGATTGGCAACTCCCAACAAGGAGGACAGCCTGACGGTTGACCTTCAGGATATTAACGTTAAGTACATTCTCGATCTCCTGAATTTCCATGCGGTCGATTTCGACGGTCTGGCATCAGGTAAGGCATATGTCAATTCCGTTTTCTCCAACCCGGAAGCAAGGACAAGCCTGAAAGTCAAAGACTTTCGCTTCAACAAAGGACGTCTCGGAACACTCTACGCCAATGGATCTTTTTACAGTCAGGACAAACATATTGATATCTCCGCACATGCTGACGATGAGATTGGAAAGTTGTTAATTGACGGCTACATCTCCATTGCACGAAATTATCTAGACTTGGATCTGAAGGCCGACAATACGAAACTGGAATTCATTGAGCATTTCTGCAGTTCATTTATGCGAAATACTGACCTTAGGGGTGACGGGAACGTCCGCCTTGCAGGTTTCCTCAGCGGTGAGAACAGCATCAACCTTTCGGGACTGATGACGGCCAATGGTCCTTTGGAAATCACACCTCTCAACACTAAATATACATTGCGCAACTGTGTCGTGAGGATGATTCCAAATGAAATCATCTTTGAACGTGATTCCGTATATGACCGAAATGGTCATCTGGGTATTGTGAAAGGAGCCATTCATCATGATGAGCTGACAAACCTGACCTATGATTTTGACGTTGAGGCACAGAACCTGCTGGCTTATGACTTCCAAGACTACGGTGATGATACATTCTACGGAACAATCTACGGTACTGGAAACTGCCTGATTAAAGGCCGATCCGGAAGAATTGACTTCGATATAAATGCCACACCTGAAAAAGGGTCGTTTATCGAATACAATGCCGCTAGTCCCGACGCCATATCGAATCAGGAATTCATTGAATGGAGGGATGTCACCAACAATATCCAGCATGACCTTACAGAACGGCTGGATACTGTATTCAAAGTACACAAACAAAAAATAATGGAAGTTCCTACCGATATTCACATGAACTTCCTTTTCAACACTACACCTGAGAACTTCACGCTCCGTCTTTTGATGGACAAACAGAGCGGCGACTATATTGCGCTCAACGGTTCGGGCAGCCTACGTGCCTCCTATTATAATAAAGGGGCCTTTGAGATGTATGGAAACTACCTTGTTGACCATGGCATCTATAAACTGACTATACAGAACGTCATCAAGAAAGATTTCCAGTTCCAGCCTGGATCAACAGTCGTCTTCGGAGGTGACCCTTATAACTCCGTGATCAATATGAAGGCCCAGTATACGGTGACGGGTGTCCCGCTTTCTGACCTTGAAATAGGAAACTCTTTTAAAAATAATAATGTACGCGTAGACTGCATGATGAATATTACGGGAACACCGCAATCCCCGCATGTGGAATTCGACCTCGACCTGCCCACCCTTGGAACGGATATGAAACAGATGGTCCGTTCAATTATCAACAGTGAAGAGGAAATGAATCAGCAGGTTATCTACCTTCTGGCTATCGGGCGCTTCTATAACCAGAGGGAAACCAATTCCAATGCCCAGCAGAGTCAGACCTCCCTTGCCATGCAGTCTCTGTTATCAGGCACTGTAAGCCAGCAAATCAACAACGTACTTTCATCCCTTACGAATAATTCTAACTGGAACTTCGGCGCAAATATCTCCACGGGTGATGAGGGCTTTTACAATGCTGAATACGAAGGTATACTATCAGGACGCCTGCTTAACAACCGACTGCTTATCAATGGACAGTTCGGCTATCGTGATAATGCAACGACCAACAACTCTTCCTTTATTGGAGACTTTGACATACGCTATCTTCTGTTCCCCAACGGAAACCTTTCGGTTCGTGTCTACAACCAGACTAGTGACCGCTATTTCACCCGAAACTCACTGAACACACAGGGAGTCGGTATCATCCTCAAGAAAGACTTTAAAAATTTAAAGGATCTCTTTGGATCCAGCAAGAAGAATAAAGGAGAAAACTAGGAAAAAGGAAGGAATAAGAAAAGGAAATCAGTTATCCTTTTCCAACAATTCTTTAATGCTGAAATTGTGTTTTCTCTGATATTGCTCAACATCATCGATAAACTTTATCTTAAAGAAACGATAACCCATGATGCGGTTTACCACCCACATCATCTTTCCCATGTGGAAATCACGTTCTGCCTGTGACTTACTGTCATAACTGGCAAGTGGATACTGACTGAGCAGATAAAACACAAGACAGTCAGGCACAATGTTAGACCTGTTCATCGACTGCCGCTGTGAAAGAGAGTAATGTTTCTTATAGAGAGGATATCCCTCACCCATATACTTGTCAAGCGAAATGCCTAACATCTCGTCACCGACGATGATGCTTTCATCCAAAGCACCTATCTGCGTATAGAAACGTGGAATAACCAGCGTGGGGACTTCCTTCTGTAACTTGTTGAAAGAAGTATTAATTTGTTGATTCAAATCATCGATATTTGCATATTCTGCCTGCACATCACTGATAAGCACCTGCAGCGTACTGTCCTGAAAATAGGAAAGGAACTTTTTGCTGATATTGGGATCGTCCATAAGTCCGAGACGCAGTACATTCTCAATAAGTGCCCGTGTTTCCATTGGATAATCCGTCTCCATCTGCTGGAGAGCTGTAAAGTCTCCTGTAGTGAGGTAGCGGCTTTGCAAACGGTCAAAACGCTGTATCTCCACAACGTTTTCTTCAGCGTTGAGAAAATCTATGGGACGCAACTTGAAGTCACAAGAAGCGAACAAGACCACGACTAAGGAGAGAACAATTACAATCCTTTTCAAAAGTTGCAAAAGTTTAAATTCGGGGTCAAAATTACTAAAAAATATTTTAATATGCAAATTTTAAGCTAAAAAGTTTAAATAAACTTTAGAAAAACCACTATTTTTGTTTAACACCCTTAAATTTGCAAATAAAAACAAGTCAAAAACAAATAATATGAAAAAAGTAATTATTTGCTGCTTCGCTGCCTTCTCATTAATGGCAAATGCCGAACACACAATTAAGGTTACAGTTGAGAATCCTTCTAAAGACATTCGCACAGATGCTCCAGTCGTAGTACAGTTAGGTTCATTGGGAATGAGCGTTAGTTCTGCATTGGTTAAAGACGGAGAAAAGGAAATACCTTGCCAGTTGGATGATCTAAATGGTGACAAGCGCTATGATGAACTTTGCTTCACCACAGATTTGGGAAAACGTGAAAAGAAAACTTTTGAGATTACATTTACTGATGAAGGAAAGCCTCGACAGTACACACCAAAAGTATTCATCGAGATGGTACTTCCCAATCGTAATGTTAAGATTAAGAACAAGCAGGACTACTATATTTCAGAATTGACAGTTGACCGCGGCGTGGATGCTTACCGCGTGCAGCATCACCATGGGGTAGCCTTTGAAAGTGAACTAACAGCCTATCGAATATATTTCGATGAGCGTCAGTCTATTGACCTCTATGGAAAATATAACAAGCAGCTGGAACTCTATGACACACAGTTCTATCCGGACGAAGAACAGTTGGCAAAAGGTTATGGTGACGACGTGCTTTGGTGTGGCCAGACTTTTGCTTTAGGTGCATTTCGCGGATGGGATGGAGAGAAATCAACTATGCTCGATGATGTAGAACACCGTACACAACGCATCATTGCTCGCGGCCCTGTCCGTGTCATTGCTGAGGTGGTATGCGACGACTGGAACGCACCTTGCTCTACTCCTAATGCTAAGCCACTTGTTTTACGTGAACGCTATACGCAATGGGCTGGCCATCGGGATGTCCAAGTGGAAGCCAGGTTCTCAAGACCCGTTGCTGACTATGCTTTCTCTACTGGTATCATTAATGTAAAAGGCTCAGAAGAATTCACTGACAAGAAAGGACTTCGTGGCTGTTGGGGAACTGATTATACAGTAAGCGGAAAAGATACTCTCACACATGCCAAGGAAACCGTTGGTTTAGGCATTTGCATTCCACGCCAACATCTCAAGAAGGAACTGCCTGCAGACAAAGACAACTATGGATTTGTTATCAGTACAACAACTGATTGTCTTAATTATGCAATCACTTTCACCAGCGACAAAGAATCCTTCGGTTATCATTCTGCAAAGGATTGGTTCGAGTCATTGAAAGCATGGAAACGGGAACTTGAACCTGTACGCGTAAATATAATAAAATAAATTTTGTGAAGATACTTGGAAGTTACACAATTTTTTAGTATCTTTGCAACAGATAAGAAACATGAGGTCGTATCGGTAAGATCGGGATACTCTTCAAATAAAAATCGAAAACCGAGAAGACTCCTCTTGCCAATGGCGGGCCATATAAAGCGCCTTGGCGCCTAAGCTGTAAAGCCGGTGGATTACAAAGGCGGAGGGCTCTCAAATCTTATATAGCTCGGAGTTTCATCACATCACCGGTACGGCCTTTCTTTTTAAAACATTTCATTTTTTCACTTATCATTTATCACTTCAAAACATGTTTTCTGGAATCATTGAAGAATTCGCCACCGTCGTGAATATTGAACACGACAAGGATAATATTGACTTTACGCTGAAATGTTCATTTGTTGATGAACTGAACATTGATCAAAGTGTTGCCCACAATGGTGTCTGCCTTACGGTGGTAAAGATTAAAGATGGTACTTATACGGTAACAGCAATGCGTGAAACACTTGAACGTTCCAACCTTGGACAGCTACGTATTGGTGATAAGGTAAATGTGGAGCGTTCGATGCTAATGAACGGCCGTTTAGATGGTCATATCGTACAAGGCCATGTCGATATGACTGCTGAATGTGTGGCGAAGGAAGATGCAGCCGGTAGCACCTATTTTACTTTCCAATACGCTTATGACCCAGAGATGGCACGCCGCGGATATTTCACCGTCGATAAAGGTTCAGTAACAGTCAATGGCGTTAGTCTGACCGTATGTAATCCATCAGAAAATACTTTCCAAGTGGCTATTATCCCCTATACTATGGCGCATACAAACTTTTGTGATATTCAAATAGGTACACGCGTAAATCTAGAGTTTGACATTTTGGGAAAATATATTGCCAGACTTCAGCAATTGCAGTGAAATTATTGTTAAAGAAAACAATAAAAACAAACGGAAAAGATATTTGATTTCTCTAATTGTTAACAAATATCTATTCCGTTTTTTCATTTTCGGATTTTTATTTACCTTTGCCTCGCAATTTGAAAGATTATGAGATTTAAAAATTACACTCTATCACTTATCGCACTGCTATCATTATCAACTTCAGCGCAAGCTAAGCAGTGGACTTTGAAGGAATGCATTGAATATGCATTAACCAACAACATCAGTCTCCGTAAGACACAAGTTCAGAAATTATCATCCCATGAGGATGTGCTGCAATCACAGTCAGCTCTCCTACCCTCTCTCTCAGCATCCTCTTCTCAGAATGCCACCTACCGTCCATGGCCTCAAGTTGGTCAGGCCTCCGTGCAGAACGGTTATGTGCAGAGTTCCATTGATAAGGTTTATTACAATGGTTCCTACGGAGTGAATGCAAACTGGACACTATGGAATGGTAATCGAAACCGCGATCAGATAAAACTGAATAAGATTACTGAAGAAAAAGCCGAACTTGATTCTGCTCAAATAGCCAATCAGCTACAGGAGCAGATTGCCCAACTATACATTCAGATTCTCTATACCAATGAAGCTATTAAAGTGAACCAGCAGAGTGCAGAGACATCCAAGAAGAATGAAGAACGCGGACAAGCCATGGTCGATGTGGGAAGCATGAGTAAAGCCGAACTGTCTCAACTGACTGCACAGCGTGCACAGGACGAATACACAGTAGTGGAACAGCAAAGCAACCTCCGCAACTTCAAGCGCCAATTGAAACAGCTGCTACAAATTACCGATTCGGAGCCCTTTGATGTTGTGATACCTGAAACAACCGATGATATGGCACTACAAGCGATTCCTGCATTGCAAAACGTCTATTCTGCAGCGCTTACTCATCGTCCGGAGATTAAGAATGCTATGTTGGGCATGCAAAGTAGTGAATTGAGCGTAAAAATGGCTAAGGCGGGACGATTGCCGACCATAAGTGCTAATGGAAGTTTCTCTACCAACACCACTTCAATGAGCGATAATGCTTGGGGAACACAGCTGAAGAACAACTTCAACATGGGAGCAGGTATCAATATTAGTGTTCCTATCTTTGACAATCGTCAGGTCAGGACTTCTATTAATAAAGCCCAGTTGCAGAAACAGAATTACATGCTTGATCTGCAAGACAAGCAGACGACGCTCTATTCCACCGTTGAAAACTATTGGCTTCAGGCTGAGACAAACCAGCAGAAATTCAAGGCTGCCAAGATCAGCACCCAAAGTGCTCAGGATAGCTATGAATTGCTTTCAGAACAGTTCCGCGTTGGGTTGAAGAATACCATCGAACTAATGAGGGGCAAAGACAATCTCCTTAAGGCTCAACAAAACGAGTTGCAGTCAAAATACCTTGCCATTTACAATATTGACATGCTCAAATTCTATCAGGATGGCACGCTGAAATAGAAGATTTTACAAGATAACTGAAAGAGATATATAACAATATGAAGAATAAGAAAGTTTGGATTGCTGTCGCAGCTGTGGTAGTCATTGGACTGATAGCCTGGCTGATGTTTGGCAACAAGAAAGAAGAAAAAGTGAGCTTCTCTACAGAGAAAGTGACAAGAACCGACATTCAGACTAGCGTGACCGCTACAGGAACCATTGAACCCGTGACTTCAGTAACCGTGGGTACACAGGTTTCCGGTATCGTGGCACATCTCTATGTGGATTACAACAGTGTGGTGAAGAAAGGACAAGTCATTGCCGAACTCGACAAGACCAATCTAATCAGCGAACTTAATACAGCTAAGGCAAACCTAAGCAGTCAGCAGAGCAACCTGAATTATCAGAAGTCAAACTTCACACGTTATCAGACACTTTACAACAAAGGGTTAGTAAGTGCTAACGAATTTGAAAATGCACGCCTTACCTATCAGCAGGCTCAGCAACAAGTAAACACCGCAAGGGAAAACGTGAGAAAGGCCCAGACTAACCTCAGCTATGCTACAATCACCTCTCCCATCGATGGCGTAGTACTTTCAAAATCAGTGGAAGAAGGTCAGACTGTGGCCGCCTCATTCAATACACCTGAACTATTCACCATCGCACAAGACCTTACCAATATGCAGGTAATTGCAGATATTGATGAGGCCGATATTGGTAACATAAAGGATGGTCAACGCGTCAGTTTTACGGTTGATGCCTTCCCCGATGATACATTTCAGGGTTCAATTAAACAAGTACGCCAACAGCCTACCACCGAGAGTAATGTTGTTACTTATGAGGTGGTCATCTCTGCTCCAAACGGTGACCTCAAGCTGAAGCCTGGACTGACGGCTAATGTTACCATCTACACACTGGAGCATAACGGTGTACTCTCCGTCTCCAATAAAGCCCTGCGCTTTACGCCTAATGAAGCACTTCTCAACAAAGAGCAAAGCATTCAGGATGTGAAGGCAGACCACAAACTTTGGACACTTGAGGGCAACGTTTTCAAGGCACACCGGGTTGAGACAGGAACCACCAACGGAACACTCACCGAAATTCTCAGTGGTGTAGATGAAGGTGCCGAAGTGCTCACCGACTTTATCATTTCCGGAGGAAAAGAAGGAGGTTCACAGGGTGAACAGGCCAACAATCCTTTCATGCCAAGACGTCCAAACAACAGAAATAGCAACAACAGAAGCGGCAATGCCGGAAACAATAGTCGTCCGGGAAACAACGCCAGCGGTAACCAGAACAGGTAAGAGATATGGCTGAACAGAAAGACAATCGTAAGGTCGTCATCGAACTTCAGAACGTGAAACGTTACTTTCAGGTGGGCTCCGAGACAGTGAAGGCGCTCCGTGGCGTTTCATTCAAAATCTATGAAGGTGAATTTGTCACTATCATGGGTACTTCCGGCTCTGGCAAATCCACACTCCTCAACCAATTGGGGTGTCTTGATACACCCACTAGTGGAGAATATTTCCTTGACGGTGTCAGTGTCCGCTCGATGTCGAAGATCCAGCGCGCTCATCTGAGAAACCAGAAGATAGGCTTCGTTTTCCAGAATTACAACCTATTGCCTAAAACAACAGCCGTGGAAAACGTGGAACTTCCGCTTATGTATAATAGCCGGTTCAATGCCCAGCAGCGCAAGGAAGCTGCCATCAAAGCCCTTCAGGCCGTTGGACTCGGTGACAGGCTTTATCATAAGTCCAATCAGATGTCAGGTGGTCAGATGCAGCGTGTGGCCATAGCCCGTGCATTGGTAAACAACCCTGCCGTGCTGTTGGCCGATGAAGCTACAGGTAATCTTGACACCCATACTTCTTTTGAGATGTTGGTTCTGTTCCAGGAACTCTACAAACAGGGACATACCATTATTTTCGTTACCCACAATCCAGAGATAGCAGAGTACAGCAGCAGAAATATCAACCTGCGCGACGGTAAGATACGTGAAGACACTATTAACACCAACATCAAGTCGGCAAAGGAAGCACTTGCTGCCCTGCCTGCTCCGCAAGACGATTAAACAATGAATATAACAAACCTATTCAAAGTAAGTTTGAAGGCCGTAGCCAACAACAAGATGCGCTCCTTCCTCTCCATGTTGGGCATTATCATCGGTGTGGCTGCTGTCATCATTATGATGGCCATCGGACAGGGTTCCAAGGAGAGCATACGCGCAGAACTCTCCACGATGGGCACCAATTTGCTCACCATACGACCAGGTGCTGACATGCGAGGCGGTGTACGTCAGGATCCATCCAGTATGCAGACACTTAAGATGGCCGATTATGAACGCATTCTCAAGGAGAAGAAGTTCGTCACAAAAGTTTCTCCCGAGGTCAATGCAAGTGGACAAGTCATCTATGGCAACAACAATACCAATACCACGATGTATGGTGAATCAACTGATTATCTTGACATCAAGCAATGGGATGTGGAGGAAGGCATCTGCTTTACTGAGGAAGATATCAAGAAAGCTGCAAAAGTCTGTGTCATCGGAAAGACGATTGTCACAGAACTTTTCGGAAATCATGTTGACCCCATCGGTAAAACCATTCGATTCAAAAGCATTCCCATGCGTGTGATTGGTGTGCTCAAATCGAAAGGATATAACAACTGGGGTATGGACCAGGACAACGTTATCATAGCCCCCTACTCTACAGTCATGAAGCGTATTGCCGCCCAGACTTACTTCTCCAGCATCGTTTGCTCTGCTATCACCGAGGAACTTTCTGATGCAGCTATAGAAGAACTCACTCAGATCCTCCGTGAGAACCATAAACTGAAAGAAGATGCCGAAGACGATTTCCAAATCCGTTCTCAGGCAGAAATGATGGAGACCATGTCGTCCACAATGGACACCGTTACCATTATCCTGGTTGTTGCTGCTGCATTCTCGTTGCTTGTTGCTGGTATCGGCATTATGAACATCATGCTTGTATCCGTTACCGAGCGCACTAAAGAAATTGGTTTGCGTATGGCAGTAGGAGCCACTGGACCTGTCATTTCCCTGCAGTTCCTTATCGAATCTGTGCTTATATCCCTTACTGGAGGCCTGATAGGCATACTTGTCGGATGGGGAGCCAGTACGTTTATTGTGCCTATGTTTGGTATGCCCAGCAGCGTCCCCCTCTGGTCGGTAAACGTGTCGTTCCTCGTTTGTGTTCTCATCGGTATTCTGTTCGGCTATATTCCAGCTCAGAAAGCTGCCCGCATGGATCCCATCGAAGCCATCCGTCACGAATAAACGATTACAAGATTACAGGATTACAGCTGATATTTTAGCCTCATATTTTTATACGGTATATTTATACTGTATATATATACATTTATATATAAATAAATAATAATGTAATAAAGGATAAAAAGGATCTATGGGCACAATATTTAAGGTGTAATCCTGTAATCCTGTAATCGCTTGAAAAGCTCTTCTGCTTAAATGGCATTCTTACGTTGTTTAAATGGCATTCTTACGCTGCTTAAATGCCATTCTTACAACGCTTCCACGGCATTTAGACAAAGCGCTTTTCATTATGTAGTAGAAACAAAGAAAATAGGATAAAAGAAATCAGCTGCCCTCCGAGAAAGAAGGCAGCTGATTTAATATTAGTCTGGAATCTACTTTTAGAAGCGATAACCGAGTGTCAGCATGAACTGATGGCGGTTGTAGTCAACCTTTGTAGCAGAACAGGAGCTGCTATCAAATTCATTACTAAACTTCTCCTGGAAGGGATAAAAGTCTCCCTTTGTCGTATTGTACTGATAAGCCAGGTCTGCAGAGAATCCTTTGAAATTATAGCCGACACCAAGCGTCAGGCGGTGTGTAGCCTTCCAGTTGGTATAATCAGTCGTGGAAGTGTAGCTGGTACCTAATGAATTGACATACTGGTCAGCATACTCTTTCATACCATGCTCATTATACATAGGACTGACATAGTTGTATCCGGCACGGAAGCCAATCTCTGGAATAGGCTTGTATTCAATACCCAGCTTCAAAGTGCTGACGCCCTTCAGCGTAATTTCAGTATGATCATTCATATTATCATCACTTGCACTTGAACTGTAATAAGAATCATAATAGAAATCATAATACTCGTCACCCTTCTCGCGAGAGTCGATATGATCATAGCCTGCGTACTCATAACTGGCACCGAGCGCCAGGAAATTACCAACGGTATGTCCAAGACTCAAACCAAACTTCCAAGGTGTATTCAGACGGAACTCGTAAGTTTCTTCATTGTCTGACCAATCAAACGCACCTTCCTTTGAATTATTATTCAACTTTGTATAATTATAAGTTTTCAGATCATAGAATATAGGTGAAGCAACGCTGGCACCAATACGGAAAGCAGACTCTTCAATCGGGCGAACAATAATACCAGCCTTGATATCATATCCTGTTCCCGTAATCTTACGTTCATCATTCAGGTTCACAGAGCCGAAGCCTTCCCCGGAACTATACATGAGGTTTTCCATATAGTTTGTATAGGAACGGTAGTGAACATCATGAATGCCTAAGGTCAAACCGAGATACACGCGGTCTTTGATATTGCCACTGATGTTGAAGTCGTATTCGCCGATATAGCCTTTCTGCGCACGGGCAAAATTGAAATCACTTGCGGCATAGCTATAATAGTAACCGTCATTGGGATCAAAGTTCAAGGCCTGATTATACAGTTCATCCAACTGAGAATAGTATAACGGATAATTACCATTAAATACTGGATAGTAATGCCCGTCTTCTTCTTCGGCATCAAGCTTACCCGTTGACATACCATTCGCGTACGACAAAATGTTCTGCGAACCATTGCCTAGTTTATTGGCAGCCGTGAGTATCTGATTGAAGTTACGACTCTTGTGATAATTAAATCCAAAGTTAAGGAAACCGCCACCATCTGTACGATGGGCAACAACGAAACCAATCTGATCGAACGACATCATCGTCTTGTTTCCTTTATCAATATCCTTGGCATCACCCTGAGCCACCACACTGGCTGTAGCATTCACAGACGAACTGCGGAAGAGGCCAATACCAGCAGGATTGGTTGCTATTGTGGAAATATCGGCACCCAAAGCTTCCATGGCACCACCCATACCCACATAGCGTGCTGTTCCATTCAGATCTTCTGCTACTACAGTCGCATTCTGATAAGTTTCTTGAGCCATGACTGGCAATGCAGCCAACATGCACACGGAAAATAATAAGCGTTTCATTTTTATATTCTGATTTTTAAGTTATATGAATTCAATGTTATCTACGACCTCCGGCACGAGAACCACCTCCACCGCTGAAGCCACCACCACGGGATCCTCCAGAACTTGAGCCACCGCCACTGAAGCCACCGCCACGGGATCCTCCAGAACTTGAGCCACCAAATGAGCCAGAGTTTGTACTAGGAGCAACTCCTCTATAGCCTGAAGAACGGGAAGAGCTGGATACACCAGATGAATTACCCCGATAGCCTCCTACACGTGAGTGACCAAATCCACGATTGTGGTTAGCCGTCCGAGTATTTCTACTGACATTACCATATCCACGTCCGCCGTAACCGAGATCACGAGTTCCAGAATGGGTTCTATAACTATTGGTGGTTACATAGACGGGACGATAATAGTTCCATCCGCCATACCAGCCCCATCTGTAGGGAGAGCCCCAGCCATACCAGCTATAGTAGTAAGGATCATACCAGTCGTACCAACCAAACCATCCATTGTAGGCATAACCATAATACCAAGGATCGTACCATCCCCAGCGACTGTACCACCAAGGAGAATGCCATCCGTAATATGGACCGCGGAACCATGGATCATACCAGTAGAAATCATCAAAGCGACTCATCCGGCGGCTGTAGTAATAGTCGTCGTCAACATCGTACTGCACCTTCGTGCCAGGATAAACTGACAGGGTATCGGCGATGGAATCAGCTCTGGAATGGAATTCAATAATATCGTTGCCAAGTGAGTCGGTACCTATCTTTTCGAAATAGCTGCCGAACTTTCCGCGACGATTATACTCGTCAACGTTGCGATTGCTTCCGCTATAGTAAGCAGGAGCTTCGCTCTCAACTTTCGGTGTGCTCTTCACTGTCTTATCACTCTTCTTAGGGGTGAAATACAGGTCGTCCTGCGCCATCATAGAGATTGGCAGTGCACCAAAGAGGACTGATAATAGAACTAACTTTTTCATATGCTTAATAATTACTCTTATTCAAGTGCAAAATTATCGCTTAATTTTATGCAAAAATAAGGATTTTCCCTAATACATGATAGGATTTTCCCTATTTTTTATATCTTTGCAGCGATATTTTAACTTTTGGTGATGAAATACTACGTTGCAAATTTCAAGTTTGAAGGTGCAGGAAACGCTGAGGTATGTCGCGACATCGTTGCATCACTAGCCGCTGAAGCAGGCTTTGAGTCCTTCGAGGAGAAGGGTGATAGTCTATACGGCTATGTTCAGCAGGATTTGTTGAATGAGTCTTTACTCAAGTCACTTCTTGCCAACTTCCCCATTGAAGGTGTAACCGTGAGTTACACTATTAAGGAAGCAGAATACCGCAATTGGAATGAGCAATGGGAACAACAAGGCTTTGAACCAATCGTTATCGGAAATCAATGCGTAATCCATGACCCCAATCACCAAACAGATAATCATCAGAACCCCTTTCCTATCGATATCACCATCGAAGCCCGTCAGGCTTTCGGAACTGGTACCCATGAGACGACCCAAATGATTGTTGGGGAACTTTTGAAAATGGATCTGAAAGGGAAACGGGTTCTTGATTGCGGATGTGGAACGGGCATACTTGGTATCGTGGCCTCCAAATGTGGTGCTCGAGATATAGTAGGCTATGACATCGATGAATGGAGTGTTGATAATGCACAGCACAATGCTGAACTCAACGATGTGAAAAACATGGAAGTTCTGGAAGGTGACCGCCACGTTTTAAGTCATATCAGTGGCGTTTTCGATGTGGTACTTGCAAATATTAACCGTAATATCTTAATCGAAGATATGCCTGCTATGAAAGACGTGATGAATCATGGTGCCACCTTGATTTTGAGCGGTTTCTACGATAAGGACGGATTCATGATAGCAGAAAAGGCAGGTAGTTTGGGGCTTTCACTCACCAAGACTGAAGGCAGCAACAAGTGGTGCATGCTTGTCTTCAATGCCTAAATTATTCTTTGATGCAGAGTTGCTTTAAATCGTAGAAAGAACCGTTATATAGGTTAAAATCCACATAGCCTTTGATTCCCGGCAGTCTCCCGGCATCAGTATGCTGCCAGAATTTCCAGTCTCCTTCGTATTCCACTTTATCCACATAATAGTGGGCTATCCAATAAGGATAGTCGTCGAATACTTGAGTTCCCAGATATTTGGTCTTAAATTTATAATAGGTATAAATAATTGGCTTTACATGATACTTATCTTCTACGACATGAAGCCATGTGAGAATTTCCCTCTGAAAGTCTTCCGTTGACATATCTGCAGGTTTGTGCTCTACATCAAGTACAGGTGGCAGGTCGCCTTCTTTCAAATGCACCTTTTTCAGAAACCAATATGCCTGATCACGAGCAGAAGACTTATTGCTCCAGAAATGGTAAGCCCCCCTGATAAAACCATAATCTTGGGCATTCTTGAAATTCTCGTTAAAATAGTCGTCAAGCCGGTTACTACCTTCAGTGGCCTTAATCACGATAAAACGGACAGGGCATTTCTCAATCATGGCATTCTGCAGCTGATCCCAGTTTATTTTACCTTGATAATGGGAAATGTCAATTCCACGGATTTCATAGCCGCTGGGATAGTTGGCATCTCCATAAAGGGCACGCCAACGAAATCCGAATGGTCCAACAAAGAAGTAGTAGAAAACCCAGATGTAAACAGCCACAATGCCAATACCGCCAATCCACCAAGCCCACTTGGGATACTTGGAGAACAAAGTTTTTTTGTGATGTTTACGTTTTTTATGGGTCATTTAAATGGAATGTATTAAAAACAGATTTCACAAATCACACAGAAAGATAGCGAAAAAGGAACGCCAGAATAGTCTGTGGGATCTGTGAAATCTGCTATAAGTGGATTATGCTAACTACTTAGCTTGCTCCAAAGCCAATGTCTTGGTAGGCTGGTCACAAACCTCTGCAGGTCCCCAGTACTGGATAGGACCAGGATAAACGTAAGCTGTCTCGCGAGCCCAGCGATCACGCTGTGAAGCGAAGCACTTGAAGGGAGCACCGTCGAGTTCCACAAGGGCCTTACGGATAACGGGCTTCATCTCACCATTACGCTTCTCCATGTTCATCATCATCGTGATGGGCACACCACCGGCAATCCACTGGTCGGCAGGCTTCGTGGTGTTCTTCACGATGGCCATGTAGCCGGTCTTGCCGTTGGCAATGAGCTGGGCGGCACTCGTTCCCAAAGCATAGCAGTAGTCAGCATCGAAGTTAGAAGGAGCAGCGCAGCGTCCTTCATAACCGAAGAAGTGATGCTGTGTGGCGAACTTACCCTTGAACATACCTGTCTTGCGCCAACGCTCAAGTTTGGTTGCCACCATAGAAGAAAGCAGTTTCTCAGTCTCGATAAGCGAAACCTGAACGTTTCCATGGGGATCACGGTCAAGAGCCAGCTGCTGGGCAACGCTTGTAGGCAGAGAGTTAAACACGGCGAGATTCTCATCAGAAATCTGCTGCTTCACGAAGTCAATCTGCTCCGTGCGGGTAAGGTTCTTGGCCTCAGGACGAGCCAACACGTCGTTGAGTTCGGCAATCAGTTTCTTGATAGCAGGAATAAACTCGATGAGTCCTTCAGGGATAATAACGGTACCGAAGTTGTTGCCGTCTTCAGCACGACGGGCAACTGCATTGGCAATATATTCCACTACGTCGTCGAGAGTGAGTTCATTCTTCTCCACCTCTTCTGAAACAAGGCAAATATTAGGCTGACACTGCAGGGCGCACTCCAGGGCAATATGAGAAGCCGAACGGCCCATCACCTTGATGAAATGCCAGTATTTGCGGGCTGAGTTACAGTCGCGCTCGATGTTACCGATAAGTTCAGAATATGTCTTGCAGGCAGTATCAAAACCGAATGAAGTCTCAATCTGATCGTTCTTCAAGTCACCGTCGATAGTCTTGGGGCAACCGATCACCTGAACACCATAATTCTTGGCTGCATAGTACTCAGCCAAAACGCAGGCATTAGTATTAGAGTCATCACCACCAATAATAACGATTGCCTTGATGTCAAGCTCACGGATAATCTCCAGTCCTTTTTCAAACTGTTCAACCTTTTCCAGCTTTGTACGTCCGGAGCCAATCATATCAAAACCACCGGTATTGCGATAATCATCAATAAAATCGGCAGTAATTTCCATATAATTATGATCTACCAATCCTCCAGGACCGAGAATGAAACCGTAAAGACGATTCTCTGGATTAAGCTTCTTGATAGTATCAAACAAACCTGTAATTACGTTATGACCACCAGGAGCCTGTCCACCAGAAAGGATAACTCCAACGTTCATCTTGGCTGTATTAGCCACATCACTCTCCACAAATTCAATGAGAGGCATTCCATACGTGTTAGGAAACAATTTCTTAATTTCCTCCTGATTGTCAACACTCTGTGTGGGAGCGCCTTCTTTTACCTTCACAGCTCCCTGTAGAGCTTTTGGCAGTTTGGGCTTGTAAGAAGCACGAGCCAACTGCAATGCACTTTTTTCCATACTAATTTATTAAATATATTGAATAATTGTAATTCGCATTGCAAAAATACGAAAAATCCAAGATATATTTATCCATTTCGTTTTAAAATTCAATGAAAAACAGAATTTTTCCGAAACTTTTACGGATGTTTGAGATTTTCTTTTTATATTTGCAATATCGATTTAACAAAAAAGGCAACAACTATGTCAAACAAAAGAGATTTAAAAAAGACCATTAACTACATTTGTAGTGAGCTCTTCGCAGAGTGTGTGGCTGCATCTCTCTATCATGGCCAGCCTAATGAAGACAATGTAAATGCATTGCTCTCCAGCATCCTGATGATCCAAAACGACTATGTGCGCCGTATCTCTCATCCAGAACCAGGAATGAGCAATAAGGCTTATTTCAAAGATCTCATTCAGAATTTTAACAAGCAGGCTAGCGAGATTGTTGACCAGATTGCAGCTTTAAGCTAAAACAAAACTACGGTTAAGTACTTACTATGAGTAACTTTTTTAACTGGTTATTGTACAAACATTTAGGTTGGAAGAAAGAAGTAACTGTTGAACACCCACAGAAGTTCATTATCGCTTTAGCGCCACACACTTCGAATTGGGATTTTGCTCTCGGCCAATGCTATGCACGAGCCGAGGGCATGCAAATTAATTTCCTGATGAAAAAGGAGTGGTTTTTCTGGCCTTTGGGTCCCCTATTCAGAAAATGGGGAGGTGTACCTGTTTATCGTACTAAACATACGAGTATGACTGACAATCTTGCCGAAGAAGCCAAGAAAATGGATGAGTTCCGTCTTTGCATTACTCCAGAGGGAACCCGTTCCCCTAACGCCGATTGGAAAAAAGGCTTTTATTTCATAGCGTTGAAAGCTGGGATACCTATTTTATTATATGGCATTGACTATGAACGGAAACTCATACAATGCACAAAAAGCATGATTCCATCGGGCGATTACGATGCAGACATGGTTATTATAAAAGATTATTACAAGAATTTCAAAGGAAAGAAGCCTGAGAATTTTGCCATGTAACAACCGCCTTTAGCGTTTTCCAAGCTATTTATTTGGTAATGTTACCAGAAATGTTTAATTTTGTACGTTTAAAAATAAATAGTTAGGTAATGAGAGTTCATTTTCAACATATATCATATGTAACCATATTCTTGGCTACAATACTCTTATTTGGATGTGGAACTTCCCGTACGGTCGAGACGGCGACCACAAAGAAGAATAGTACTACGACGACAAAAAAGAAACCTATTATAAAGGATCAGCCGCAGAGCGCCCCTCTTCCCCAACGACATAATTCCGCACATACTTCTGGAATGAAATGGGGTAACATCGACTATACGGGGCCTTCATGGGTGACCAATGTTTCGAGACCATTTGAAATTGACCGTGGGCTTGAGCACCGACATTTGGTTGTTTGGCAGAGCCATGGCCGTTATTTTGATAATGAAAAAGGCTTTTGGAAATGGCAACGGCCTTTTCTATTCGGTACAACCGAAGATCTCTATACTCAAACCATCGTAGTCCCCTATTTGATTCCAATGCTGGAGAATGCTGGTGCTTGTGTGTTCACACCACGTGAGCGTGACTGGCAACGGAATGAGGTTATCGTTGATAATGACAATTCTCTAACTGACAATTTCATCGAACAGAACGGCTCGCAACGTTGGCAAAAAACACCCTATCTAGGTTTTGCACAAAGAAAGAAAATCTATCATGACGGTGATAATCCTTTTATTGAAGGAAGTGCCCTTCAAGTAAAAGCCGTTAAGTCAGGTAATATAAGCAGTATCTGTTATCGTCCTAACATTCCAAAATCAGGCCAATATGCTGTCTATGTGAGTTATCAGACACTTCCCGAGAGCATAGAAGACGCACGTTACATTGTCTATCATCAGGGTGAAAAGACTGAGTTTCGAGTCAACCAACAAATGGGTGGAGGCACATGGGTATATTTGGGGACCTTCTTTTTCGAATCTGGAATTTCCATCGATAATTGTGTTCAACTTACCAATGAAAGTAGACATCATGGCATTGTTACGGCAGATGCAGTTCGTTTTGGTGGAGGAATGGGCAATATAGAACGTGGTGGTACCGTCAGTGGTCTTCCTCGTTTTTTGGAAGCAGCGCGTTATACAGCTCAATGGTCGGGTATGCCCTACTCTATCTACGGCGGATATAAAGGACAAGACGATTATAAAGATGATATCAACACCCGTTCTTTAATGACCAACTGGATTGGTGGAGGCTCTCCTTATATGCCTAAGAAAGAAGGACTATGTGTTCCTTTTGAAATGTCGCTTGCTGTTCATAGCGATGCAGGTTATGAAAAGGATTTCACATCCCTCACTGGATCTCTTGCGGTTTGTACGACTGACCATAATGATGGTGTTTTAAACAGTGGACTTTCCCGACAGGTTTCAAAGGAACTGGCACAGAGCATTCTCAATACAGCACAGCAAGATATCCAGCGAAAATACGGCAATTGGGTGGTTCGTGCACTTTGGGACCGCAATTATTCTGAGACGCGTCTGCCAGAGATTCCTTCAGCCATTTTTGAAACTCTCTCTCACCAAAACTTCCCTGATATGGTTTGGGGACAAGACCCGAATTTCAAATTCACGCTGGCACGAAGTGTTTACAAATCATTATTGCGCTTCTCTGCAGAACGCCATGGAAAAAACTATACCGTCGCTCCATTGCCTCCTCAGTTTCTTAGCGCTGTAGTCGGTGAGAACAATGTTGCCATTCTGAAATGGCGTGAGACACCTGATGTGGACGAAACTTCCGCACGTCCGTCTTCATACATTATTTATAAAGCTATCGGAAATGGTGGATTTGATAACGGAACTGTAGTCAACGGCACTTCTGCAAAGGTGAAAATTGTGCCAAGCATACCCTATCACTTTAAGATAACAGCAGTCAATAGAGGTGGTGAAAGTTTTCCATCGGAAGTGCTTTCCACCCTTTGCCAACCCAATGCCCGCAAGACTGTCTTAGTTGTCAATGGATTCCATCGTCTTGCTGCTCCAGCAGTCATCAATAACGATTCACTTCAAGGATTTGACTTCAACAGAGATCCAGGTGTAAGCTATATGCGAACAGCAGGATGGAGTGGTCGTCAGCAATGCTATGACAAAAAAGCTGCTGGTATTGAAGGTCCTGCCGGTCTAGGTTATAGTGGACAGGAATGGCAGGGGTCCATTATTGCCGGTAACACTTTTGACTATGTGCGTACTCACACAGAAGCCATCAGTCATGGGACAGTCTATAACGTTTGCAGTTGTTCGTCAGTAGCAGTTGAAGAAGGCAAGGAAGACATCATGAAATACCATTGCGTGGACCTTATACTTGGTCTTGAGAAATATTCACCACATCAGTTGGTTTATTACAAGACATTCACGCCCAGAATGCAAGAACGTTTGGCCGCTTATGCACAGACTGGCGGTGCTCTTCTGGTGAGTGGTTCTTACATCGGTTCTGATATGGCATCAGATGTTGAACGACAATTCCTTGAAAACGTCTTCCATCTACAGTTGGCAGGGACACAGATGCATAATACCAATCCGCTCATCAATGGCCTGGGCACACAGATAGATATTTACCGTACACTCAATGAAGACCATTATGCAGCTACTTCTCCAGAAATCATCCAGCCTACAGGACAGGCATTCCCAGCTATGACCTATCAGGACCAAACTTCAGCAGCCGTAGCTTACCAGGGCCAAATCTACAATTCATTCGTTATGGGTTTTCCTTTCGAATGCATTATCTCATCATCTAAACGTGCCAGTATCATGTCGGGTATATTGAAATTCCTGATGCCACAGTAATTTGTTTATTATAAAAACACAATCAGATATGAACAAAATTCAAGCAAACGCTTCTGGAACACGAAGCATCGAAGTGAGCGATAAGCACCTTCAAACGCTCAAAAAATATTCATTATTGAAGAATCTTATCGATAGTAATGGAATTATCGACGAAGACGTCCTTGACAAATTGAAATTCAATTGTCGCTCTATTCTCGAAAGTCAGCCTACTGTTGACAAAGAACTGATGGACCTCTGTCTTGATGTGATTTACAATAACAATATGAAAGCCATCGGATTGCAGAATCTTGTTTTGCTCTATGTCGATTGGGAGTCAAAACAGGCAGAAATTGAAAAAACGGAATAATATATTGAATGGTTAATAGCCAGAATTTAAAAGACTTTCTGCCTACGACCAAAAAGGAAGTGGAGCTGAGAGGATGGGATGAACTCGACGTCATCCTCTTTTCTGGTGATGCTTACGTGGATCATCCATCATTTGGAGCTGCTGTCATTGGTCGTGTATTAGAGTCACATGGTTATCGTGTCGCTATAGTTCCACAACCTGATTGGCATGGTGATTTCCGCGATTTTAAAAAATTAGGACGACCACGGTTGTTTTTTGGAATCTCCCCTGGCTGTATGGATTCCATGGTAAACAAATACACAGCCAACCGTCGTCTCCGTTCAGAAGATGCGTATAGTCCTGATGGGCGTCATGATTGCCGACCGGAATATCCAACGATTGTCTATTCACAAATTCTACGAAAGCTTTATCCTGACGTACCTATTGTATTAGGTGGTATAGAAGCTTCTTTACGGCGCTTGACTCATTACGATTACTGGCAAGACAAACTGATGAAATGTATTCTTATTCCCAGTGGGGCTGACATCATCAGTTACGGTATGGGTGAGAAAACTATTGTACGTATAGCGGAAGAGTTAGAGAAAGGAAGGAGCATCAAAACAATTCGTGAACTTCCACAAACTGTTTATTTAAGCCAAGAAAAAGACATACCCGGCGGCATACAGGAAAACGACATTGTTCTTCACAGTCATGAGGAATGCCTTCACAACAAGAAAGCGGAAGCAGAGAATTTTCGTCATATTGAAGAAGAATCTAACAAAATGCATGCGCAACGACTTTTACAAGCCGTTGACGATCTCTATGTGGTTGTGAATCCTCCATACCCGCCAATGACAACTAAGGAACTTGATGCTTCGTTTGACCTACCTTATACACGCGTTCCACATCCTAAATACAGGAACAAGCGTATTCCTGCCTATGAGATGATCAAGCACTCTGTGAATATACACCGAGGATGCTTTGGCGGTTGTGCTTTCTGTACTATCTCTGCCCATCAAGGGAAGTTCATAGCTTCCCGCTCAAAAGACAGTATTCTCAAAGAAGTGAAAGAAGTAGTGCAACTTCCTGACTTTAAAGGATACTTAAGTGACTTGGGTGGTCCCTCTGCCAACATGTATGGAATGCATGGTAAGAATCTGAAAGCCTGTGAACGTTGTAAACGGCCTTCTTGCATCCATCCAGCTATTTGTCCCAACCTTAATGCAGACCATACTGCTATACTCGATATTTATCATGCAGTAGATGCATTACCTGAGGTTAAAAAGAGCTTTATAGGAAGTGGGGTGCGATACGATCTTTTACTTTATCGTTCTGCAGATGAAAAGGCAAACCAGGCGGCAGAACAATACACAAAAGAACTCATCTGCCGTCATGTGAGTGGACGCCTCAAAGTTGCTCCCGAGCATACATCCAGCAGGGTACTATATTTGATGCGCAAGCCCCCGTTCAATCAGTTTCACCAGTTCAAACGCATCTTTGACCATATTAACCGAGAAGAGAACTTACGACAACAGCTTATTCCCTATTTTATTTCTTCCCATCCTGGCTGTCGTGAAGAAGACATGGCTGAATTGGCTGTTGAAACGAAAAAACTTGACTTTCAGCTTGAACAGGTACAAGATTTTACTCCAACTCCAATGACTGTTGCCACAGAAACATGGTACACAGGTTATGATCCATATACATTAGAACCTGTTTTCAGCGCCAAATCACCTAAGGAAAAGTTAGCCCAGCGGCAGTTCTTTTTTTGGTATAAACCTGAAGAACGCCGCGGAATTGAACAGTCACTAAGACGAATAGGCAGAGCTGATTTAATTAAAAAACTATATGATGGAAATTCTCGAGCAACAACTTATCGGAAAGAAGAACCAAGAAACGTGCGAGGACGGGATCATTATAACACCCCATCATCTGGCAGTCATCGACGGCAGTACCAGCAAAACCAAACAAGACATACAACCCGGAGTAAAAAACGGTAGATATGCAATGTTGCTAGTCGGTGAGTGTATCAAAAACCTTTCCGCTGAAGCGTCATGTGAGGAATTTTGTCAAGCTATTACCGGTATTATATCTTCCATTTATGTGAAGAATCATATTTCCACTCAACTTATTGCTGAACACCCAGAAGAGCGATTAACCTGCAGCGCTATTATCTACAGTTCTTCTCGACATGAAATATGGATGATTGGAGATTGTCAATGTCTCGTTGACGGAGTACTATATGACAATCCTAAACCACAAGAAGAAAAGAATGCGGAGAAGCGTATTGCCTATATCCAAGAACATAATATCCGCGAGGAAGACATTCTGGTGCATGATGAAGGCCGTGACCATATCATCTACGATATTATCAATTCCATGCATTATCAGAATAAGACATTTTCTGTTATTGATGGTACTCCTGTCTATATGGAAGGTGTAAAGCATATTAATGTATCAAATGCACATGAAATTGTCCTGGCATCAGACGGATATCCATTCCTCCATTCTACACTTACAGAAAGTGAAGCAGCCCTTCACAAAATCCTTTCAGAAGATCCTTGCTGCCTTCATCTTTTCAAAGCAACGAAAGGAAAAATGAAAGGTCAAAAAAGTTTTGATGATCGCGCTTACTTGCGTTTTCATGTATAATTATTTGACATTTCCAAGTATAATTTTGGAAATTTGTTTGAAAAACCTTAACTTTGCAGTATGCAAACAAGACCAAAGATAGCAATCATTGATCCGAATACACTTTCTGCATTAGGCTTGAAAGGCATATTGCAGAATGTAATGCCGATTATGACTGTCGACATCTATTCTTCATTTGCTGAATTTTCTGCCAATATTCCAGACGAATATGTTCATTATTTTGTGAACGTCAATATTGTGCTTGACAACCGGGACTTTTTCAATGAAAGACGACGTAAGGCTATCGTTCTCACCACTTTCCCCGAAAATCAACCCTCGGGTTTTCATTGCCTTTGTATTAATGTTCCCGAACGTCAACTTGTTCATTCCCTTCTCTCTCTGCAGCAGCATGCTCATCCCCACGGTAAAAACCTTCCACCACTGCCTAAAGTTCTAGAACAGAAGATTTTATCAGACCGAGAAATTGAAGTAATGAATCTTATCGTTCAAGGTTTCATCAATAAAGAGATTGCGGATAAACTCAACATAGGTTTGGCTACAGTTGTTACCCATCGTCGTAACATCATGGACAAATTAGGGGTGAAATCTGTTTCTGCGCTTACCATTTATGCTGTTATGCACGGTTACGTGGACATCAACAGCATTTAATCATTTCTCAATTATAAAGTACCTGTTAAAGACAATGGGCGCCCGATTCACATCGAGCACCCATAACAACACAAACACAAAATAATGGCGGGCCTTTATGGCTTACCGCCATATCCTTTTTATATTATAAAACTATTGTATACCATCCTTGCGGAGTTTCACTTGCCATTTCCAGGCACTCCGCAGAACGTCTTCTATCTTAGCTTCTGCCTTCCAACCAAGCACTTTGTTGGCTTTATCAACATTACCCCATACTTTTTCAATGTCGCCTTCACGACGTGGAGCATAGGTCCAATTGAGTTTCACACCTGTTGCTTTCTCAAAACCTTCTACGACTTGAAGCGTACTCCAACCTGTACCAGTACCAATGTTGAAAATCTCAACCTTTTCACATTCTGGTTTATCAAGAACACGTTCCATAGCCTTTACATGAGCTTTTGCAAGATCCACCACATAGATATAGTCGCGTATGCAAGTACCGTCTTCCGTATTATAGTCGTTGCCAAAGATTTTAAGTTGCTTACGAATACCAATAGCAGTCTGTGTTACAAATGGGATTAAATTCATAGGTACCCCGTTTGGCAATTCACCGATTTCAGCAGAAGGATGGGCACCAATCGGGTTAAAATAGCGCAAGATAATGGCCTTTATATTCGCACCAGAGTGAATGTAATCCTGAATTATCTCTTCATTAATCTGCTTCGTATTGCCATAGGGTGAAAGAGCCTTCTGAATAGGTGCTTCCTCAGTAACAGGAAGATTCTCGGGTGTCGGTTGTCCATATACTGTGCATGATGACGAGAATATGATACCCTTCACATCATATTTAGGCATTAACTCCAACAGATTAAGCAATGAAGTAATGTTATTCCGATAATACATCAGCGGTTTTTCGACGCTCTCCCCTACTGCTTTGGAAGCAGCAAAATGAATAATACCCTCTATGGCAGGATATTTCTTGAAAACACCTTCCAAGGCATCTTTGTCACAACAGTCAACCTGTTCAAAAGCAGGACGTATTCCTGTAATACGTTCTATACCATCTATACTGTCAGCCTTAGAATTACTGAGATTATCCACGATGACTACCTGATAGCCCGCTTCAATGAGTTCAACGGTAGTATGACTGCCGATAAAACCTGTTCCACCTGTAACGAGAATTGTCTGTTTCATTGTTTTCATTTGAAGTTTTCAGAATTCCTCCACAAAAGTAATGCTTTTTTTTGAGAGAAAAAAATAAAGGGAATACATTTTTCGTATATTCCCTTTTTTTATATAATTACGAATAATTTTATTCCACTCCGAAGAGCACCTTCAAACCGCCGTCAACTCCGGAGAAGCCCATGAATGCCAAAGAAAGAAGACCTGCAGTAACTAAAACCACAGCGACCCCCTGCATTCCTTTGGGAATGTTCACAAGTGACATCTGTTCACGAAGACCTGCAAAGACTGTCAGAGCCAATCCAAAGCCTATAGCTGTTGAGAAAGCATAAACAACACTCTGTAGTAGGGAGAAGTCTTTTTGGATGACAAGTATTGCAACACCAAGCACAGCACAGTTTGTTGTGATCAGAGGAAGGAAAATACCAAGAGCCTGATAAAGAGCTGGTGAAACTTTCTTCAGAACAATCTCAACCATCTGAACAAGGGCTGCAATGACCAAAATGAATACAATTGTCTGCAGATACTGAAGATCAAAGGCATCAAGCACGAACTTCTGAATAAGCCATGTTACAATAGTAGCCAAAGTCATCACGAAGGCAACTGCTGCTGACATACCCAACGAGGTGTCAATCTTCTGTGACACTCCCAGAAAAGGACAAATGCCCAGGAACTGAGATAAAATAATATTATTGACGAAAATCGCCGATATAAATATCAATAGGTATTCCATAATTCTTATTATTAGAAATTAGTAATGTGTAACTAGTAATTCTGACTACTTACTATTTCTTTAGTTTATTCACAATGGCCACGAGATAACCAAGGGTGATGAATGCTCCCGGAGGAAGTACAAACATCAACATATTATAGGTTTCTGGCAGAAGTGTAAATCCGAAGATTGAACCATTGCCAAGTACCTCACGGCAAATACCCAAAAGCGTTAATCCAAGAGTAAAACCGAGACCGATACCTATACCATCCATCAAAGAAGCCATTGCACCATTCTTTGAAGCGAATCCTTCAGCACGACCAAGGATGATACAGTTCACAACAATAAGAGGAATGAAAAGTCCCAATGATGCATAAATGTCAGGCAAATAAGCCTGCATTACCATTTGGAGAATAGTAACGAAGGATGCGATGACTACAATAAACACAGGAATACGTACCATGTCGGGTGTAAGATTCTTAATCAGCGAGATTACGACATTGGAGCAAATGAGTACAAACATTGTAGCAAGTCCCATTGACATACCGTTGATGGCACTAGTGGTAGTGGCTAGCGTAGGACACATACCAAGCATCAGCACGAAGGTTGGGTTTTCTTTGGTGATGCCGTTTTTAATTATCTGAAGGTAATTCATATCTTATTACTTTGCAGTTTTCACTTCTTCTTTTTTCACTTTCGAGGCTCCAGACTCTCCGTCAATTGGAGTTGCCTTATATGCCTTATAAGCATTGTTGACAGCCAAGAGGAAAGCACGGCTCGTAATGGTTGATGCTGTAATAGCATCTACCTTTCCACCATCTTTACTAACGACAAGTTCCTCTGCAGGATTCTTGCCAATGATATCGCCCTTCGCTCCTTTCTGGAACCATTTATCAGCTTTTGCACCTAATCCTGGTGTTTCAGCATGTTCAAGCAGAGTGTAACCGAGAATATTACCCTCGGGATTGAAACCTACAAGAATCTTCAGGTCACCACCAAAGCCCTGAGTAGTACTTTCAACGGCTGCACCTAGATCTTTCTTCTGTTTATCCTGGGTCTGGTAGATTACATAAACAACTTCCTTCCCATTGATTTCCTGTTTTACTGTATCAGTTTTAGCAACAGAAAGCTCGCCACCTCCCATTACAGACTTAATACCATCAGCAAGTGTCTTTTCTTTTTGAAGAGCAATGGGGCCGCTTGTTACCTGATTTACATATGCGAGGATTCCACCTGTAATAACAGCCACGCCAGTGAGGACAAGCGCCATATTGGTAATTGATGATTTCAGTTTTTCCATAATCTTATCCTCCTTAATTTTTTGCGGGCACTTCACCGAAACGCTTCGGCTTAATATAGGTATTAATCAGCGGGGTAAATCCGTTCATAATAAGAATGGCGAACGACATACCCTCAGGATAGCTACCCCAGTTACGAATCACAATAGTCAGCAAACCAATACAAACACCATAGATGAGCTGTCCTTTAGCCGTCATTGGCGAAGTGACATAATCTGTAGCCATAAAGATGGCACCCAACATCAGACCACCAGAAAGAATAACAGCGAACGGATCTGCATATATAGGATTAGCAAGATGCATCAGAGCTGCTATCACGAAAACTGTACAAATAATGCTCACAGGGATATGCCATGTAATAATCTTCTTCCAAAGCATGTATGCTAAACCAATCAAAAGCGCAAGTGCACAGATTTCACCAGCAGTACCAGAACCAAGCAGTACACTTGTGTCAGGACTTACATGATTACCAATCAGTAGGTTTAGCGAAGTTGGCAGTTGTTCAAGTACGGAAGCATCACCTGTTTTGATTGCCTCTTTCATGAGTGCAAGAGGAGTAGCACCCGTGGTCGCATCCAGATATGAAGTCAGCTGTCCAGGTACAGGCCATGATGTCATTTGTGCAGGGAAGCTGACCAGCAAGAAACAACGTCCAACAAGGGCGGGGTTAAAGGGATTGTTTCCTAGTCCGCCAAAGGTCATCTTACCAATACCAATGGCTACCAAAGCACCAATAATAATGATCCATATAGGAAGATTTGAAGGCAAGTTGAAACCGAGAAGCAAACCCGTGAGGATAGCTGATCCGTCACAGATTGTGGACTTCTCGCGCCCTAAAATATATTTTGTGATAGCCCATTCGAAAACGACACAGGCAATCACCGAAGTGGCCAGCACGATAGCAGAACCAAGACCGAAATAGTAGAGCGAACAGAGCAGAGCAGGTACAAGCGCTATAATAACGCCGTACATGTTCTTCTCCACGCTATCAGTTCCGTGGGCGTGCGGTGACAATGAAACTATTAGTTTTCCCATTGTATTATTTACGATTTACAAATTTACGAATTACGATTGATTACTTCTTTGCATTACGAGCACGGATGATACCCATCACGGTTGACTTACCCAGACGGATGTTATCGAGTAATGGACGATGAGCAGGGCAAGTGAATTGGCAGCTACCACACTCTATACAAGAGGTGATATCCTCAGCTTCCACTTTATCCCACATCTTCTTACTGGAGCATGTAGCCAACAGGAATGGCTCGAGCCCCATGGGGCAGGCGCTAACGCACTTAGCACAACGGATACAGGGCTGAGGTTCCTTGCGACGGGCATCGTCATCTGTGAGAATAGTAACTGAATTGGTACCCTTACAAACAGGAACTTCTGTTGAAGTCAAAGCCTTACCCATCATCGGACCACCAGCCAAAATCTTATTGTCACCCTCGGGAAGACCACCACAAGCATCAATCAACTGACTCATAGGTGTTCCCATACGAACAAGGAAGTTACCGGGGTTCTTAAGCTGTTTACCAGTAACAGTTGTATAGCGCTCGAATAAGGGCTTGTTCTTCATAACTGCCTCATACACAGCAAAAGCAGTACCTACATTCTGAACAATCGCTCCAACGTTAACAGGAATGGCAGGGGGTGCTGGCACCTGACGACGAATCACAGCATCAACCAATTGTTTCTCACCACCCTGTGGATATTTCTTTGCCAGAGGAACTACTTCTACCTGGAACTTGGATCCATTAAATTTCTCCGCACATTTCTGTGTCAAAAGTTCGATAGCTGCAGGTTTGTTGTCTTCAATACCAATGTATCCCGTTGTCACCTTTGCAGCAACCATCAGCAATTCAAGTCCGACGAGAATTTCATCGGCTTTCTCCATCATCAGGCGGAAATCAGCAGTAATGTATGGCTCACACTCTACAGCATTAATAATCACACATTCTGCTTTGGCTGTTGGTGGCGGACATAGTTTAATAAATGTGGGGAAACCGGCACCACCCATACCTGTAACGCCAGCAATCTTAACGCGATTTACGATCTCTTCGGGCGTCAGTTCGGGATGGTCTTCCAGTTTTTCCAGTTTGTCACTACGATCAATGGTCTCTTCCCATTCATCGCCTTCAACCTTCACAATAATCACAGGCTTACGATAGCCCGTGGCATCGATGGCCTCGTCAATCTTGAAGACAGTACCTGAAACAGAAGAATAGATAGGTGCTGAAACAAAACCGCCAGCCTCTGCCAACAGCGTACCTACTTTCACCTTGTCACCTTTGGCCACAACAGGTTTTGCCGGTGCACCAATATGCTGAGAAAGTGGGAAAATGGCCTGCTTAGGAAGCTCGGCTGCAACTGTTACCTTATCGTTAGAAAGCTTGTTTTCATCGGGATGAACGCCTCCAATTCGGAATGTCTTTACTTTCATGCTTGTGCCTCCTTTTCTTTAGTTTCTACTTTTGCAGTAATATCCGGTTTTTCAGAAGTTTCCGGAGCCTTTTCCACAACTGGTTTGGGTTTCGGTGCTGGGAAGTTCACAGCATGGATAGCCTTAGTTGGACAAGCCTCTACACACTTCTTACACATGCGGCACTTGTTGAAATCAATGTAGCTCAGATTGTTAGAAATCGTAATAGCCTCAAACTTACACTCCTTCTCACACTTGCCACAACCGATACAAGCGGCCTTACAAGCCTTCATGGCAGCTGCACCCTTATCCTTGTTCATGCAGCTAACATAGATGCGACGTCCCTTCGGTCCCTTCTTGCGAAGTTCAATAATGTGACGGGGGCATGCTTTCGTACAAGCACCACAGCCTGTACATTTGTCCTCATCTACTTCAGGCAAACCCGTTTCGGGATTCATGTGGATAGCGTCAAACTGGCAGGCATTCACGCAATCGCCACAACCAAGACAGCCGTAGCCACAGCCTGTTTCTCCGGCACCGCAGGCATTCATAGCCGTACAGGTACGCAATCCGTTGTACTCGGCAATGCGCGGACGAACCTCACAATTACCATTACAACGCACCACAGCCACCATGGGGTCGGTGTTTGCAATGGCCATTCCCAAGAGATCGGCCACCTTGCCCATCACTTCCGATCCACCAACAGGACACATCAGTCCTTCAAGCGAACCGGCATCAGCCCCTTTTACCAAAGCATCAGCCATACCAGAACAACCTGGGAATCCGCAACCGCCACAGTTGGCGCCTGGCAGAATAGCCGAGACTTGAGCAATTCGGGGGTCTTCCTTCACAGCAAACTTCTTGGAGCATACAAAAAGAATCACCGCCGCAATGAGGGCAATGGCTCCAAGTACGATGACTGCTGTCAAAATAAAGCTCATAATCCTATGTATTTGTTTTAGTTATTATAATTGATTTCCACTTTTATTCTATACGGAAAGTAAAACGCTCACGAAGTTTATCACGCAAGAGATAGAGTATAATATAATAAGGTATAAGACAAGCTATGCTCAGCAAGGCCGCAACCTCTTCACTCATAAAGCGACTCGCCACAAAAAGCACAACGATAAGTACAAAAAAAGGAATGCCAAAAGCCAGAAACACGGCGTTCATTCCTACCTGCATAGATGCCGTGACTCTAACTTCCTGCCCGATACTATACAAAGAAGTATCGCCGACACCATAGACATCGACCACTTTTTCCTTATTTTCTGCAGCGTTACAATGCCCCGCAGCCTTGCAACTTCCACAGGCCGTAGCTTGCAAAATACGGACATGCAGACATCCGGGTTCTACCGACTCTACAATACCGCTATGACTAATCTTGTTGCTCATTAATTTTAAGTAGTGCAGACTCTCCGTTTTTGCAAAGTAGAGTTTGCAATTGCAAAGATACAACTAATATTTCTAACTTCAAATAAAAAACGAAAGAATTTGCGTTTCTGTTAACTTTTCTTTTACGTTAACGTTTGCAAAGAAGTAAAAAAATCATGAAATATTTGCATGTTCTCATGATTTCGATTATATTTGCACCAAAATTATACCTTCTACATGAAAGCAAACGAACAGACACAGCAACAGATTGAGCGCTTCATTAATAAAGTTGCCCAAAAGTTTCCACAGCGTGGTGAGGAGCAGGCACTCCTTACAGATATCCATGTGAGGGTGACTCAAGATAGCGGTGAAATGCTAGCTTTCGATGACGATGAACAGGAAATCACAAGATGTGTGGTAGAACAATGGATCGACAACAAGGAAGAAAATTTTTACGATCAGGTTTTGCTCATTCTCCGGAATCAATTGAAGAAACTCCACAAAACAGTTGACGGACTTGGTATTCTGAAACCATTCAGCCTTGTGTTGGAAAATGATGAAAAGGAGAATATTGGTGAGCTCTACCTGGCTGACGACGATACAATTATTGTGAGTGGAGATCTCATGGAGGGTCTGGACAAAGAACTCGATGATTTCTTCAGCGAACTGATGAAAGACTAATAAATCTATTTGGAAACTAAATCCAATAATTATAAAAGGTGAAGCTTAATGCCTCACCTTTTTTGTCTTACTTTCATTACTCATACGGTCAAGAGCCGTCACAACCCATGTGCTCATGTCACCTCTTGAAGGAAGTTCAAAAGAGTTAGCATTCGTAATGCCCACAATCTTCGAGGCATCTTTGATGTTCACACGCTCCCCTCTTGGAAAACGATAAACCACGTAACGGTAAGCTTCATCTTTCCAGCCCTTTCCTTTGGGGGCTGTCCACATCAGCATGGGACCTTTACCGAAATCTACAACCTTCAGCTTTTTTACCTTTTTAGGCGCTTTGTTATCAAGCCAAGGCATTTCGGGCTGCAAGGCAGGATGCTTCCAATATACCTGACGGAGCATAGTGCCATAATTGCCGATGTTATCAACAGCTGCCTTAGCATACCAGAGCACGGTTCCCTTTACGTTTGACATCTGCTGATGCAAACGGAACTTAGCAGGCATCTGATGACTGGCAGGATTCCGGGGGTCTGCATTTTTAACCGTACGTTCCACGTCTTCTCCTATAAATAAAGGACGATTACCGCAATATTGGTTCCACCATTTAATTAAGGTTTCATAATCGGCAGCCTTATTGCCTATCTCCCAATAGATCTGAGGCACGCAATAATCCACCCAGCCGTTATTAACCCAAAGCAAAACATCTGCATAGAGATCGTCATAATTCTGCAGACCATTCGTGTTACTGCCAATCTGGGAATTGCGTTTATTGCGATAAATACCGAAAGGAGAAACTCCAACCTTTACCCATGGCTTCACTCCTTTTACGGTTTCATAAAGCTGCTTCACGAAAAGACTGACATTATTTCGGCGCCAATCACTAATATTGCTGAATCCTAAGGAATTAGCCTGAAAATACTGCTGATCAGGAATAGGCTGACCTGCTACTGGATAAGGATAGAAATAGTCATCATAGTGAAGACCATCCACATCATAGCGACTCACGATGTCAGCACATACCTGACAGATAAAATTACGATTTTCCTGAATTGCCGGGTTAAGGATGAACATACCGTCGTAGACGAAGACCCTCTCAGGATGACGGATTGCAATATGATTATTGGCAAGTTCATTCGTGTTTTTGGTCTTTGCCCGATAGGGGTTAATCCACGCATGAAGTTCCATTCCGCGCTTATGGCATTGTTCGATCATCCATTTGAGCGGATCCCAATAAGGCTGCGGGGCAACACCCTGCTGAGCAGTCAGAAATCTACTCCATGGCTCTAAATTACTCGGATAGAGCGCATCACATTCCGGCCTTACCTGGAAAAAGATGGCATTCACACCATCCTTCTGCAACTCATTAAGCTGATAAATCAATGTGCGCTGCATCTGGTCACGTCCCATGCCTGTCCATTGTCCGTTCACCGCTTGTATCCAGGCCCCTCTAAATTCTCGCTTCTGCACTTGTGCCATCATTGGAAGATGACAAAGAGCAATGGTCATTATTACGAAAAAAAGTCTTTTCATAGGGGCAAATTTACGAATTTTCTATTAATCGTCCAAACATCGTCAATGAAACTTGCTGCTTTTTCATAATAATTTTGTAATTTAGCCGCCCAAATGAACATTCAATACCTCATCGTGACTGTCATCCTCGCTATAGCTGTAGGCTATGCTGCCTGGCGAATCTACCGTGCCCTTCGCATGGCCAATGACCCATGCTATGGCTGTGAAGGCTGTGAACTGAAAGAACTTCGTAAGACTGCACTCCGCAAAAATAAGCCTTGTGAAGAGAAAAAATAAGAGAAAAATTTGGTGTTTACGTTTCTTTTACGTACCTTTGCACTCGCTTTCAAGCATAATGGTGCGTTAACAAAGCGGTTATGTGGCGGTCTGCAAAACCGTATAGAGCAGTTCGACTCTGCTACGCACCTCACAATGAAATCTGCAAGTTGCCGTCTTTCAAGCACTTGCGGATTTCTTCTTTTTATAGTGTTTCGGTTTTTATCCGTCTTACCACCGCATTCATATAAGGCATTGTTTCCACGCCATTCTTACATTGCTTCCGCGCCATTCTTACAATGTCTAAATGGCATTCTTACGTTGCTTCCACGCCATTTTTACAAAACGCCTATCCCCAAACTACCTATAATTGACTTTTTTCAAAAAAAGTTCGAAAAATATTTGGTGGTATCGAAAAAAGGATGTACCTTTGCACCCGCATTCAAGAAACATGCACCCGTAGCTCAGTTGGTAGAGCACCTGACTCTTAATCAGGGTGTCCAGGGTTCGAACCCCTGCGGGTGTACCAAGAGGAAGAGAATTCTTCCTCTTTTTTATTGTTCTTTCTTTCTAAAGAAAGAAAAATCATGAAAAATTCGTCGTATCTCAATTTTTATTATTACCTTTGCGGCCAAATATGTGCGCAAATGCGCCTTATGTGAAGATATCACAAAAAAAAACATTCAATTTAGATATGGCAGAAGAAACTAAAAACATTCAAGGAGAACAGCAACAACCCGTTGCTGAAGAACAGTCGTTCTTCAGTTTAGAATCAATTTTCAGAATGCTGATTCTTAACTGGCAGTGGTTTGCGCTTAGCCTGATCATTGCTCTCGGCATCGCGTTCCTCTATCTGAGATACACTACACCGGTGTATAACACGTATGCCAAGATTCTCGTAAAAGGGAATGAAAACTCACGTGCCAGCAAGGCTACTCAGGCTCTGAGTATTGGTGACATTATCCAGAACTACGGATTATCCAATGAGATTCAAATTCTGAAGTCATCTACTACAGCTGCTGAGGTTGTACGCGACTTGAAGCTTTATACCACTTATAGATTAAAGGGACGCGTGCGCGACCGCGCGTTATATAAAAATCAAGAATTCTTGATTGACATGGATGCTGAACATCTGGAGAAGCTGAACACGCCTGTCAGCATGAAGGTCGAAAAGGAAAAAGGTGCTTACCACATCACTGGAACCTATCGTGTTCCTATTGATGAGTTGAACTCTTCTGCTCCTTATGGTATTGATCAGACCATCAAGAATCTTCCTGCCACAATAAAGACAAAAGCAGGTACTATCACAATCATTTCCAATCCTGCTCCTGTAAAGCTGAAGATGAATGACGGCGATGAGATTTATGTCTCTATGAATTCACCAATGAATGTCGCTAAAGGCTATGCTGCCCGTCTGGGAGTGACAAGTACCGAAGGTTCTGACGTGCTGACTTTGAGCATCAATGACCAGAATACCACTCGTGCCGTAGATTATTTGAACCAGATGGTCGTTGTGTATAACCGTCTCGCTAATGAAGACAAGAATGACATTGCACGTCGTACAGAAGCTTTCATCAACGAACGATTAGCTAAGATTAATGGTGAGTTAAATACAACTGATAGTGAGCTCGAATCATTTAAGCGCCAGAATGGTTTGGTAAATCTGCGTACTGATGCAGGCCAGTCTGCCAGCAACCAAAACGAATATGAACAGCGTCTTTCTGAGGCTAACACTCAGGTCCAGCTGATCAATAGTCTCCGTGACTACGTGAACAAGCCTGGTAACAAATACCAGATCATGCCTTCAAATGTAGGAATAAACGATGCTCAGACCAGTCAGCTTATCACACAATACAACCAACGCGTATTAGAGCGTAACCGACTGCTTCGTTCGGCTTCTGAAGCAAGTCCTGCCGTTGCCAAGATGACAGCTGACATCGACGACCTTTATTCAAGCATCCAGCAAAGCTTGAGCAACACTTATCAGCAGAACATGAAGACTGCACAGATTCAGCGTAGTGCTATCTCTTCACAGTTGGGCCGTTACACAGGTGAAATCAGCAAGACTCCTCAACAGGAACGCATCCTTACACAAATTGGACGTCAACAAGAAGTGCGCAGCGGTCTTTATCTGATGTTGCTGCAGAAACGTGAGGAGAACTCTATTTCGCTTTCGGCTACTGCTAATAAGGCAAACATGATTGAGGTACCTCTGCATGGTGGTAAGGTAAGCCCAAAGAACAACATGATTTATCTTACAGCACTTGGTATCGGTCTGCTTCTGCCTGCAATTATCATGTTCGTGCTCTCACTCCTCCGCTATCGCATTGAGGGACATGATGATGTGGTGCGTCTTACGGCTCTACCGATTATTGCTGATGTTGCCATTGCAAGTGACACGGCAAAGACGAAGGCTGACATCGTCGTACACGAGAACAAGAATAATCAGATGGAAGAAATATTCCGGTCCATGCGAACGAACTTACAGTTTATGCTGGATCCGGATGACAAGGTGATTATGTTTACTTCGACTACTTCTGGTGAAGGTAAGACGTTCAACTGCGCTAACTTGGCCGTATCTTTCGCATTACTTGGCAAAAAGGTACTTATCGTTGGTCTTGATATTCGTAAACCTCGTCTTGCAGAATTGTTCGAGATAAACAATCACCATAACGGTATCACCCCGTTGCTTACGTTGGAAGAGCCCAAATGGAGTGACATAGCCGAGCAGATTCTGCCTTCGGGTGTGAACAAGAACCTCGATCTGCTGATGGCAGGCCCTATTCCTCCTAACCCTGCAGAGTTAATTGCCCGTCCATCACTTGAGACCATTTTCAATGTCCTCCGTGAGAAGTATGACTATATCCTCATCGATACGGCTCCTGTCGGACTGGTAACTGATACACTTCAGGCAGGCCGTGTAGCAGATGCTACAGTCTATATGTGTCGTGCTGATTTCACAGCCAAATCTTCTTTCGAGCTTATCAACGGTTTGGCAAATGACGAAAAACTGCCTAAGATGTCAATCGTCATCAATGGTATCGACATGTCGAAGAAGAAGTATGGCTACTACTATGGTTATGGTCGTTACGGTAAATATGGTCGTTATGGTCGTTACAGAAGCTATGGTAAGTATGGCCGATACGGCAACTACGGTTATGGCCGATATGGTTATGGTAACTATGGTTCATACGGAAGTTATGGTCAGTATGGCAACTATAGCATGAGCCATTACGGTAATAAGAATGATGATTCTGTTAAACTGAAATAACAATAGAATATGACTATTGCCGTTGATTTTGACGGTACGATTGTTACCCACGAGTACCCAAATATTGGTAAGGAGCTTCCCTTTGCCACAGACACCTTGAAACTTCTCATGAAGGAAGGTCATCAATTGATTCTTTGGAGTGTGCGCGAAGGTGAGCTACTCGACCAGGCTATTGACTGGTGTAGGGAAAGAGGCGTTGAGTTTTATGCCATCAATAAGGATTATCCCGAAGAGACACTTGGGAACAACAATCATTTTTCGCGTAAAATAAAGGCCGACATCTTTATCGACGACCGTAATATCGGCGGAATCCCTGACTGGGGTACTATCTATCGAATGATTTCCCATCGCCTAACATTAACCGATATAATCAGGGAGCGAATGGGTGAAGTTCTGGAACATGAACATCCCAAGAAAAAGCATTGGTGGCAATTATAGCTAAAGTGCACATCATAAAAAAGACCATTCCTTTACATGGAATGGTCTTTTCTTTTATATCTTTACCTCAGCTATATCATCCGATTCTTAACTTAAGCTGGCTTTCAATCTTACGTTTAGGACATTTCACCGTGACAGTTGTTATTCCAGCCTGTTCCGAAGCTCTCACAACTAGCACCAGTTGGCCATGGAACAATTTCATCTGAGGTTGCGTAAAGGGTTCCAAACTAGTTGCATCACCATTACAAACAGCCTGGAAATTTCCAGCACCAGTAACCTCAAAAAGTAAATCATCATCAGCATCAGGGCAAAGCGTACCTTCAGCGTCAGTCATGCTAACCGTGATAAATGCCATATCATCACCATCGGCTTTGAGTAACGTTTTATCAGCATCAAGCTTCAAAGTCGTTGGTTTCCCTGCAGTTTTCATGGACTCCTCCCCTACCTTATTGCCATCTTTGTCATAAACTACCACCCGAATCTCTCCTGGCTGGTATTTCACCTCAGGCCAAATCAGGCGATAGCGGTTCAAGTCGGGCTGATTCTGTTCCAAAGAGGAAGGACCCGTGGTCTTCGAAATTCGCCCCTGACTCACCCCATTGACAAAGAGTTCTGCCGTGGGACAATCCGTATAACACATGACGGGAGTCACCTTTCCCTTGCGGTCAGACCAAGTCCAATGCGGCAGCAAATGAATGGTATGTTCATCCTTGCGCCATTGTGAACGGTAAAGGTAATAGCGGTCCTTGGGCAACCCAGCTAAGTCACAAATGCCGAAATAACTGCTGCGCGAAGGCCAATAATTGTCATAAGGCGTGGGCTCGCCAAGATAGTCGAAGCCTGTCCAAACAAACTGCCCGATGGTATAATCCAAATCGTCCATCGCGGCAAAGTCCGATTCCGGCAGATTGCTCCACGAACAGTATTCCGTATCGTAACTGTTACATTGCCCGTCGGCTTCTTCCTTGGCACTACGAACTTTCATCGGGAACTTATAGACACCGCGGCTGCTCACCGTGGAAGCCGTCTCAGAACCCAGCAAAAATCCCTTGGGCAACTGCTCGATGCTCTTGGGATATTTATGCACACGATAATTAAAGCCTGGCACGTCCATTACCTGTGCAAAACCGCTCTTCAAAGCAACCTCGGCTTTATCCATTCCCTGAGTAACAGGGCGTGAAGGATCAAACTGATGGCAAACCTGCTGGAGATGTTCAGAGATTTGGCGGCCTTCCTCGCTCCATTGTTCGGGAATCTCGTTGCCAATACTCCACATCACGATACTCGGATGATTCCTATTGACACGTACTAAGGTCTCAATGTCCTTGTCTGCCCAGTCTTTGAAGAAACGTGCATAGCCGTTCTTGCACTTCGGATAAATCCACATGTCAAAACTCTCAGCCATCACCATCATTCCCAGCGAATCACAAACATCCATCTGCATCTGCGATGGCATATTATGAGCGGTTCGGATAGCATCGGCCCCCATCTCCTTCATCAACTTAATCTGACGAATCAAGGCCGCTTTATTAACGGCAGCACCCAGAGGTCCTAAGTCGTGGTGCAGACAAACACCCTGCAACTTGCGCGTCTTTCCGTTGAGTTCGAAGCCTTTCTCCTTGCTCACGGCCACCATTCGGATACCCGTCTTCACCACTTGCTCATCTATCAACTGATTGTTCTGAAAGAGTTGCACCCTTAACTTATATAAATAAGGTGATTCAGGCGACCAAAGTATGGCCTTGGGCACCTGCATCTGCGAATGAATCTGACTATCGGAACTGACATCATTACGAACACCAGCCACAGTCACACCCTTTTCGTTCACAAGGCTCATCTCCAAAGAAAGCCCGTCTTCCTGAGTACCAACGACACAGGCATCCACATCAATATAAGCCGAATCATTGCTCAACTTGACAGTTCGGGCAAACGTTGACCAGTTACCGATATAAACCTTCGGGGTCACCTGAAGCGTTACGGGACGATAAAGTCCTGCACCTGGATACCAGCGAGAGCTCTCTTCCAGATTGCTCAACAAGACCTTCACCTCATTGGCGCCAGCCTTCAGATAAGGCGTGGCATCCACCCGGAAAGCATTGTAGCCATATTTCCATTCACCTGCTAACTTACCGTTCACATAGACGCGCGGCTCAGCCATCGCTCCATCGAACAGCAATGTATAGCGACGTGATTTCAGTTCCTCGCCATTCACCTGAAGGGTCGTCTTATACTGGCCCTCACCAATCCAGGGAAGTGCTCCCGAGCGGCCACTTTTCTCTGTAGCCTTCGTCTCCCCATTCTCCATGATGGCCACCATCTGCAAGTCCCACTTCTTGTCAAAGGGACCGCTGATAGCCCAATCGTGAGGTACGGTCACCTGTTGCCAAGTCTGACCGTCACGTGAGAATTGCCATTGGCGCAAATTCGTCTCTGAGCGTTGAGCCAAAAGGGATGTGCTGCTCAATCCGAACAGCACCATCATCATTAGTTTTCTTTTCATATTTTCTTTTTCTATAGTTGCTATAGACGGTAAAGATTCTATAGATACGATAGATTCTATAGCATCTCGCATTCTTTGAGCCACATGGCCGAAGAGGCATCTGTAGGCATTCGCCAGTCACCTCTAGGAGACAGGCTCACGCTACCCACCTTTGGACCATCGGGCAGACACGAGCGCTTGAACTGCTGGGCGAAGAAACGGCGCAGAAAGGTGGTGAGCCACTTCTTGATAGTCACGTCGTCATAACAGCCTTTGAAGGCATGCTGGGCAAGCAGGAAAATTTTCTGAGGACGGAAACCGAAACGCAAGAAGTAGTAGAGGAAGAAATCATGGAGTTCGTAAGGACCCACCAAATCTTCGGTCTTCTGCTTGATATTGCCGTTCTCATCGGCAGGAATCAGCTCCGGTGAAATCGGAGTATCCACCACATCCATCAGGATTTCATAAGTCTTCTTATCATCCTTCTCCTTGCGTTCTGTCTCAGCCACATAGCGCACAAGATGCTGAATCAGCGTCTTGGGTACGCTGGCATTCACACCATACATCGACATGTGATCACCATTATAGGTAGCCCATCCCAATGCCAGTTCTGAGAGGTCGCCCGTTCCGACCACCAGACCTCCCAACTGATTGCTGAGGTCCATCAATATCTGCGTGCGTTCACGGGCCTGTGAGTTCTCATAGGTAACATCATGAACGGCAGCATCATGCCCAATATCCTTAAAGTGTTGCGTAACGGCCTTGGCAATCGAAATCTCCATCAGCGTTATGCCAAGACTCTTCATCAGATTGATGGCATTATTGTAGGTACGGTCGGTGGTTCCAAAGCCGGGCATAGTCACGCCCACGATCCCCTTGCGGTCCATCTTCAATTTGTCGAAGGTCTTCACGCAAACGAGCAGGGCCAGCGTAGAATCGAGTCCACCGCTGATACCCACAATCACCTTCTTGGAATGGGTGTGCTCAATGCGCTTGGCCAATCCCATCACCTGAATGCTGAAAATCTCCTCACACGACTGCTTCATGTCAGCCGTCTTAGGAATGAAGGGATGCGCATCTATCTCACGAATCAACTGGAAGTCGCGGGGCTGAATGCCGTGGGCATTGATTATCTTCGCCGAATAGGAGTGCTGCGCATTCACATAGGTGCTATTCGTGCGTCGCTCCGTACGGAGTTTCTCCACGTCAATCTGCGTGATCATCATCTGGGGTTCCATTGAGAAACGGTCAGCTTCCACCAACAGTTTTCCATTCTCATAAATCATGGCATTGCCACCATAGACCACATCCTGCGTACTCTCACCATAACCACAACCGCTATATACATAGCCAGTCATCGTGCGGGCACTCTGCTGAGCCAACACAGATTTTAGGTAGTCATGCTTGCCAATAAGTTCGTCGCTGGCAGAGAGATTGAATATCAGTTCCGCACCCGACAAGGCCAGATGATTGCTGGGAGGAGCCGGAGCCCAAACATCCTCGCAAATCTCCACACCGAAATGCACGCCGTCACAAGTACGGAAGAGCGTAGGTTCGGCTGACACATGCATGGTTTTCCCTGCAAATGGCAAATCCGTATCGTCCAGATCCTGAGCAGATGCAAACCATCGCTTCTCATAGAATTCGCTATAGTTGGGCAGGTAAGTCTTGGGAATGAGACTCAGAAGGTCGCCTTTCTGAATCACGGCCGCACAGTTAAGCAGCAAGTCGCCACATATCACAGGAAGTCCCACAATGGCAATAATATCGAGAGAACGGGTGAAATCAAGCAGTTTCAGAACAGCCTTCTCTGCCTCTTCCAACAGCAGTTGCTGCCCGAAGAGGTCCTGGCATGTATAGCCCGTGATGCACAACTCAGGAAAGACGATAATCTCCACACCCTTGCCTTCAGCCTGGGCAATCAGACTCTCCAACTGTTTCTCGTTATAGTCACAGTCGGCCACCTTCACCGAAGGGATGGCCGCTGCCACCGTGATAAATCCGTGTTTCATATGCTTTGAGGTTTTTAAGTTTCTTGATTTTATAGAGCTTATACCTATATAAGCCTTATGAGCCCTAATAAGCTCATTCTATCTGATTGTAATCTGCGTGGCTCCATAGCCATATTCGCGGAACGACGCATCCTGATGGGGATACTGTTTGTAGCGGTAGTTCAATTCGTGAATGATGGCTGCTCGCAACACCCCTTCGCCCTTGCCGTGGATGAAGACAATCTTCTGACCTTTCTTATGTTTGTTTTCCTCAATCGTCCGGCGGAACACATCGAGTTGATGATTCAGGATGTCGGCATTGTTCATGCCAGCTGTGGTCTCCAGCAATTGGTCCGCATGAAGGTCCACTACAATGGGTGCATCCTTATCGATAGGCTTACGTGCCGGCTGAATGGCCACACGCGTCTTGTCAACTTCCGCTTTCTGCATCATCTGCTGCTTCAGTTGTTCGGGATTCACGTCAATGCCCAAGTTCACACGGTCGTTCTCCACGATAGTTTGTACAAGGGCAGGCTGCTCAAAGAAATCATTCTCCCGGAAGGTATGAAGCTTGTAGAACTTCACGGGGTCAACACGCAACTGCACTCCCACGGGCTGCTTCAGCAGGAAAGGCTTCTCACGCTTGTAGGCAAACAACTGGATGCTCACACGTTCCATCTCGTTGAGCGACTCACGCCCGAACTCTTCGATGAACAGTTTAGTATTAGGTTCCACCTCACCTGTAGAACGCAAAGTCCAGGCATTGCCCTCTGCCACCATATAGGCATAGCGGATGTAGTAGTTGCCGTCGTTCACGATATAGGTCTCAAAGCGCGTGCTGGAAATCATCTTCACATCCACCGGCACGAAAGCCAGATACACACTCAGCACATCACCCCCGCGACGCTCCTCCACTGGAGCCTTGAAAGTCACGGGCTTGTCGGCAGGTTCCACCTCGGGTTCCTCCACAGGTGTATTTATCTTAGGATTCACCTTCGGAGCCACCACCTTGGCTATGTTATAGTCGTCGGTATCAATCACCACAACCTCCGTAATGGGCGTGGGTATTTCAAAACCATCCTCATCCTCAACCAACACAATATCCTTTCCACGGAAGCCTGCCACTTTGCCGCCTCCCATCTCGGAAAGGAATCTCACTTTATCGCCTATTTTCATCTTCAATAATCCTTTTTTTCAAACATATTTCGTAGCAGCAAAGATACGCCAAAAATCCGAGACTGCCAAAAGATTCATTACCTAAATGGCGCAGAGACGTTGCAAAAATGGCATTTTCGCATCGTTAGAATGCCATTCTTACATGCTCAGAATGTCATTTTCAGAAAATAACTTTCAAAATAAGATATGAGTATTAGATTTCAACTTCACTCATGTGTGCTCCAAGGATAGGGAAAAACAACGAAATAAGGGGTTCTAACATGTCTTTAGATACCTGTTTTGGCAGTATTTTGATGTTTTTTGTGCCTTTTTGTACTTCGCTATCTATGCTCTGACTATTTTGTGATATTGTAAATCATTAATATTCAGCCTCTTAGATGAATTTGAACGACTTTGAAATTCCAGTTCCAGTTGTTCCAGTTGTTCCAGTTATCATTTCGAGGGTTTCCATTTTTCAATATTATTATATAACTACTTAATTATTAATTAGTTATAATATATATAGAGGAAATGTCACACCTCAAATTTTAATTGGAACAACTGGAACTGGAACAACTGGAATTGCAAGCTTCGTCAGATACTTGTATTTAAGGAATAAGCAGACTGCTGTCACCATAACTCAGGAAACGGAAATCGTGAGCGAGGGCATAGTCATAGATCTTGTGCCAATCTCCCTTTACAAAGGCACTCACGAGAAGCAACAGGGTGGATTGCGGCTGATGGAAATTGGTGACGAGCATCTTCACAATCTTGTACTCATATCCAGGAGCAATGATAATCTGCGTGCTGGAATGAAGCGCTGGCAGATGATGACGGTCGAGCCAGTTGAGCAGATGCTGAAGGGCCTCCACGGGAGAAATCTCCTCCCCTGCCCTTTCCTCATAAGGTTCCCATTGGTCTATGTGTAGCTCACTTTCCGACAAATCGGGATTCTTGGCCAGTCGGCAGCCCATATAATAGAGGCTCTCAAGCGTACGCACACTTGTTGTACCTACAGCAATGGCTTTCGCATCATGGGCAATCAGTTTCTCCAACGTTTCGCGTCTCACACAGATATATTCTGTATGCATCTCATGACCTTCTATCTCTTCACTCTTTACGGGTTTAAACGTGCCAGCACCTACATGGAGTGTCACTTCCTCACGTTCAATACCCTTCCGATCAATTGCCTGAAGCACCTCTTTGGTGAAATGAAGTCCAGCTGTCGGGGCAGCTACGGAGCCTTTAATCTTGGAATAGACGGTCTGATAAGTGGTTTTGTCGCTCTCTTGCGTTTCCCTGTTCAGATAGGGAGGAATAGGCAGTTCCCCCACTTCCTCCAGAATCTCGGCAAAAGTGATATTCGGATTGTTCCATTCCAAATCCACCCAGTGGCTGTTACCCACCATTTGCCGACGGGTTGCAGTCAACGTAAGCTGTTCGCCCTTGATGGTAAAGTCACGCTTCAAAGTACCTTCCTTCCATTTCTTCAAGTTTCCAATCATACAAAGCCACGAGCAATGGCTGGTCAGCTGGAACATCAATTCATAATCTGTGGGATCGGCAGGTTCAAGCAGGAACACCTCGATGAGGGCTCCCGTCTCCTTGCGGAAGTGCATTCGGGCCTGAATCACCTTCGTGTTATTGAATACCATCAAAGCCCCTTCGGGAAGATAGTCAGGCAGATTATAGAATAAATCGTCGGAGACTACTCCGTGCTTATAGACAAGCAATTTACTGTGATCGCGCCGGGCAATGGGAAACTTCGCAATTCGCTCATCGGGAAGATTGTAGTTGTAATCCGAGATTCGGATATGCTTAGGGTCAATCATACTGTCAAAACAGATTTGAATATTGCATAAATAAATGTAAGAACCAAAGTGGCAATCACCATATCGATGTCGCCAATGGAATAGCCAGTCTTCGTGTAGGCTTCGGAAACATAACGGAAATGGGGTGTCACCTTATAGTATAGGCGCAGGTGTAACCAATAGGCCACGCTGCCCACGACAGCACCAAAGAGCAATCCGCAAAGAATATCTGACGGATAATGCACACCCAGATAAAGACGTGTATAGCAATTGAACAGCGACCACAGGGCCATGGCTATGGTAAAGGCACGGTTACGAACCAGGAAAATCATATAGATGGCCACCGTGAAAGTATTGGCTGCATGAGCAGAGAAGAAACTGAAGTTGCTTTCCCGATAGCCTAAGGCCGTGTCAATCGTATATTTCACCACTAAATCCTGCGTGGGACGTGGCCGGGCCACCAATGGTTTGATAACCAAATCGTCGAGACCTGCCGAGAAGATTACTCCCAAGGCACAGCAACCGACGATAATAAAAATCTGCGACATTGACTCGTTATTCTTCAGCACCATTATGAACAAGGCAATATAAAGCGGAATCCACGTCAATCCATTCGTCAGCGTGAGAATGAACTGATCGTAGATAGCCGACTGACTACCATTGAAGAAATGAAGCAAAGCTAGGTCAAGTTCGTAGAACATATTATGAAACCAAGAAACTGAGAAACTATAAAAACTAAATCTTCTCTATCTCAGACGTCTGAACCCAGCCTTCACGTCCATCAGCCAAACGAACGGCTTTCCAGTCACGCATCGTGTCATCGGTGATGTCCACACGAGTTCCCTCATGTATGACACTTACATCCGAACTGGTTTTCGACGGGGTTTTCTTAATGGTAAGCAATGGAGCAATCACAATAGCACCTTTCCGATTCTCGAACAGGTTCTTCTGCTGATAGGCAAATACATTACTCAGAAGGAACAGAACAATAAGAATCAAGCCACCGAAGAATCCTATCTTACGCACGAGAATCTGTCCTGAGAACAGGTAAGCTAAAAGCAGCAGCAGGGCCAGGGAGATGAATACGATGGAAAAGTAAGCCCATCCGTCTGCACTCATCAGGCTCACCAATGAACGCCACCACGAAACGAAGAACATTTCAGATTCGGGCGTAATCTTATCAATCGTCTTAGACCGGGCCATCTGCAGATTAAAGCGTATATCTTCATCACCGGGAGACAGCATCAAAGCACGCTCGTAAGCCAAAACAGCCTGAACGATATTATCTGTCCGATAATAGGCATTGCCTAAATTATAATAGACATCTGCCGTCTTGTTATTCCTCAACAGCTCTTCATAATCCTTAATGGCCTGCACATAATTACCTTTACTATATTCAGCATCGGCGTTTCCTTTGGTAATAGCCATGCCGGGTAATGGTAAAAAGGTTAGAAGGCAAAGAAGTAAAATACTTTTTACCAACCTCTTCAGTCCTGTTCCCATATCGTATATCTTATCATTTCTCATTTTCTCATTCTCTCATCTATCTCGGTGATGGCTGTCATAGCCGAAGTGAATGTCTTGTTCATATTACCCGAAGCATCTCCCGGGGCATAGCGCTCATATTCGCATTCATCGAGTGCAGTCATAAACTTGCCGATCGTCTCATCATCCACATTGCGCTCTTTCAACTTATCCTCAATGTTTTCCTTTGAAAGTTCGCTGACAGGAATATTGAGTTTGTCGCCCACATATCCCCATAAAGCACGAAGCACCTCATCATAGAACTCACCCTGACGATTCTGTTGCATCAGTTTGTTTGCCACTTTCAAGCGCTTTGTTGCCACCTTGTTTGCTTTCTTAGAACGCATTTTCACAATGTCGGCATTTTCAATAGCCCGTTTACGGAAAATGATGAGCAGAGCTACAAACAACAAGAGAATCAATGTAAGTATCACCCAATAGGCTGTACTCCCATAAAACATTCCACCACCTTTGTTGAAACGGCTTGATCCCATTTTAATACCATGGATGTCCTGATTCTTCTGCTCTGCAAAGACAGCTGCCGAAGCATTGCCGTCGCCCTTCTCCACATTCACTTCAAAGGCCTGAGTCTTAATGGTCTTATAGGCATTGGCAGACGTATCATAATAGGTAAACTCTACAGGAGGAATCTGATACTTACCCTGATTGCGGGGAACCACCAGGAAATCATAGATCATATTACCTTCCACACCATTAGCTGTCAGCTTGGTCTTATCCGTGATTTTCGGGTCATATTTATCGAAATCTTTCGGGAAGTTGGCTATTGGCTGCTTGATAAGCTTCAGATTTCCAGTACCACCCACAACCACCCGAAGGGTAACGGGATCATTGGCCTTTATCTTAGTCTTATTGAGTTGGGCAGAAATGTTGAATTTTCCCACACCTCCCGAGAAATTAGCAGGACGTTCTGGTAAGGGATCTACCTGAATGGTCAATCCGGGAGCCTTGATGCTGCGCTTTACTTCCACATAGCCACTACCACCATTGAAGAAGGCTTCGAAAGGATCGACAGCCCGGTTCTGCTGAACAACGGTTCCGTTGAAAGTGATGCTCGGTATCTCCAGATGGCCTGTCATCTGAGGATACATCACATACTGGCTCCATGTTACACAACGATACGGACGTCCGTTCACTTCCTCTACATGGAAGCTTTTCTGCTGAGGCAACTTCACTTCTTGCGTATGGAAGCCGGTAAGGTCAGGCATTTTTCCTTCAAGTGTTGTGAGATCAACAAGTGTGTAAACTTTATAAGTAAGCAAGATGGGTTCCTGTTCATGCACACGACGCTTATTGGCACTGACACGGATAAACAAATCATTGCCTGAGATGGCGCTACCAGCTTGTCTCATCTGGTGGTTTTCATTGTCATCGTGCATTTTCGGAGCACCACCCGTATGAGCAGCCTGCCCGGAAACTGTAATTTTCACAGGTTGCGATGCCACATGCTTTCCACCTGCATTCACATGGGCTGCAGGAATCGTGTAGGTACCTTTATTGTTCGCACAAATAATGAACGTATAGGTAATCGATGAAGAACTGCTTGTGTGGCCATTCACCATCTGAAAAGAAGACTGGCTTGAGGTGTAAGGACCTGTAATAATCTCAAGACCTTCGGGCACATTTCCGATACGGAAGCCTTCTGCGTCCTGCGTATTCACAGTATATGTAAGCCGGAAATTCTCACCTGTCTGCACATGAGACGGAGCATTCACCGTAAGAGTTTGTGCTCCTACCGCTATGCTGACAAGCATTAGTTGTAATATGAGTAAATATTTCTTCATATATCTCTAATTAATACTTCTGGAACAAGATCACCAGTTTTTCTCCACATTTCTCTTTTGCGGCTTTTGCATAGCCTTCTTCATACGCTGCTGTGTAGCCTTTTCATTCTGAATGGCAGCATTTAGCAGTTGCTCGGCATTTTCCTTGCTTATCTGCTCTTTCGGAGGCTGCTGTTGTTCCTTGTTCTTATCTTTGTTCTTATCTTTGTTCTTATTTTGTTCCTTCTCCTGTTGCTTATTATCTTGTTTTTGGTCTTTGTTCTGATTCTGCTGATTATTTTTGTTCAGATGTTTGCAAAGAGCAAGATTGTAGCGTGTCTCATCATCAGAAGGATTATCGCGTAACGACTGCTGATAAGCCTTTATCGCATCGCCATACATTTTATGATTCTGACAAATAACCCCTATATTGTGACTGGCTTTTGAACGACGCAGTTTATTTGTTTCCACCTGAACTGCTTTCTGGTATTGCTGAATGGCTGCAGAGTCTTTCTGCTGCATCATCAACGCACATCCAAGATTATAGAGAGCCTGAGGATTCTCAGCATTCTTGGCAAGTGCCTTACGGTACTCTACCTCAGCCTGTGCCCATTGCTTTTTATGATAAAAGCTATTGCCATTACGGATGCTTTGCCTGTCTGTCTGCGCTTGAGCTGAAACAGCTGTCAGAAGCAATATATATAGTATAAACTTTCTCATTTTCTCTTGAACAATTTAACATTCTTCAGTAATGGATTCCTGCTTTCCAACACGCATACTTCAATAATGAGCAACAAGAGAACCAGCACTCCAAATGCCTGGAACTGCTCATCATACTCACTATAAATGACACTTGTAAGTTCACCTTTCTCCAACTTTGTCAGTTCATTATTGAGTTGTTCCTGTGCAGCATTTGTATTGTCAACATGGATGTATGCACCACCACCTGCCTTTGCCAAGTCCTTACACATCTGCTCATTCAGGGAAGACATGACTTCATTACCGGTATTATCTTTCATATAGCCGCCTTCACCATCGGGGACAGGTGAACCTTTCGAACTTCCGACGCCAAGCACAAACACCCTGACACCTTTCTTCAAAGCTGCCTGAGCTGCCTCTATAGCTCCACCCTCATGGTCTTCTCCATCTGTAATAACAATAATAGCGCGTCCGATTTTGTCTTGCTGAGTGAAACTGTTCAGCGAGATTCTGATGGCTTCGGCAATATTTGTTCCTTGTGAGGCTATGAGTGAGGGTTCTATGTTCTGAAGGAACATTTTGGCTGAGACATAATCGCTGGTGATCGGTAACTGTACGAAAGCATCACCGGCAAATACCACCAGGCCGACTTTATCCTTGGTGAAATTGTCAACCATTCGCTCAATCAGCATCTTGCTCTTATCCAAACGAGAAGGCACTACATCCTCAGCCTTCATGGAATTACTGATGTCGAGCGCTATCATCGCCTCTATGCCATTTCGTTTCTCACGGGATATCTTTGTTCCCAACTGAGGACGGGCCAGCATGAAGATCAGCAAAGCCAAAGCTGCAATCAACAACCAGAACTTCACTTCGGGACGGAATCGTGAAACATCGGGCATCAATGATTTCAACAATTCCGGATCACCGAATTTCTTCAGTCTTTTCCGGCGTTTGCTAATGGCGTAAAACCTGATAAGTGCCAATATCGGGATCAGCACTAACAAGTAGAGATATATAGGATTTTCAAATCTGAACATTAGGGTATTCTTCTAAACCAGGTAATTCTTAAAAGTATCTCAAGAAGCAAAGTGAGGAAGGCAGCCAATGCAAAAGGCTGATAGGCCTCATAATGCTTCGAGAATTTCTTTATATCCATTTTCGTCTTTTCCAACTTGTCGATGTCGCGGTAGATCTGCTTCAGCTCAGAAGTACTCGTGGCCCGATAGAAATGACCATCGGCCATCGCTGCGATTTGACTAAGCGTCTGGGTATCAACGTCAGCCTTTACATTCACATACTGAATGCTACCCCCAACTTGCATAGGATAAGGAGCAACGCCTTTTGTTCCTACAGCAATGGTATAGACACGGATATTCAGGCTTTTGGCTATCTGTGCCGCTGTCAGAGGAGATATATCGCCCATGTTGTTAGAACCGTCGGTCAGTAAGATCACCACCTTGCTCTTCGTCTTGGAATCTTTCAAACGGCTTACAGCATTAGCCAATCCCATACCTACAGCCGTTCCATCCTCAATCAATCCTCGTGCGGCAATATCAGTACGTACATTCTGCAGAAGGTTCAGCAAAGAGGTGTGATCGGTAGTCATCGGACACTGTGTAAATGCTTCACCAGCAAATATGGTCAATCCGATATTATCATCAGGGCGTCCGCTGATAAATTCTGTGGCCACACTCTTAGCCGCTTCAATGCGGTTGGGCTTTAAGTCCTGGGCCAGCATACTGGTAGAGACGTCCATGGCCAACATGATATCGATGCCTTCAGTTGTACGTTTACCCCAACTGTTATGAGTTTGTGGACGAGCCAGGCATATCACCACTAAGACGAATGTAATGATTCGCAACACGTCAGGAAGCCAAACCAGCCTTTGTCGAAGACTCTTTGGTGCATAGCGGTATGCATTTGTATCGCTCATCTGCATGGTAGGTTCGCTTTTCTTGCGGTAAAGCAGATACCATAATACATACGGTATCAGCAATAAAAGCAGTAGCAGATATTCTTTATTTACAAACTCCATAATCTTTTATCCAATTAACAGGAAGGCCTTATATAGCACATACACGAACATAACCGCACAAACGACAGCCAGTGCTGCTATAGCCCATTTCAGTACCACACGTGAACGTTTAGTCCTCATTTCCTGTTCCGTAAGTTTAGGCTCAACACGTTCAGTCGTCGGCTGATTCTCCTGTTTTGTTTCATTAATAAACTGCACGGCATTCACGAGGTTCATGTCATTCTCGTTAATAAGCGTGGAATATTTGGCAAACTTCACGAGATCAGCTGTTGTAAATAGTTCACGCAGCTCATCAATCATCTTTTTGTCATCAACCTCCTGCAACCGTGCTATTATCTCTGTGGAAGTCATCTCCATGGCATTGAAGCCAAAGCGCTCTTCTATGTATTTGCGAAGCGTATCTGTAAGACGGGTATAATAGGCCTTCTGATCTTCTGATGTGGGCATATGTTCAGCCTTCAACCGCTCAATCTCCTGCATGGCTTTCTGATGAGGCAGTACACGCTTCACGATACGTACCTTGGCAATAATAGGCTTATTGTTCTTCAAACGTGAGCGCAAGTAAACAATCAAACATACCAAGGCAACCAACAGTACACTCAACCAGAAAAGCGGACTCCATTCTGACCACATAAAAGGATTAACCTGCACATCTTTCGGCGGATAAAACTGTTCGGGATGAAGGGTGTCAACAGGTACAGTCAATACCTTCAGCGCAAGACTTTTGCTTTGGTACGCTTTACCACCTACCTTCAACTGCATGGCTGGCAAATAGTAGAGATTCTCATCGAAGGATGTCAGCGTATAAACTTTACTTACACGAATCATATCGTTGTCAAGTTCCGACGTATCCGCTTCTGATGATTCCAAAACTTCCACACCTGGCGTAATATACTCAGACGGCTTGAAAACAGGGAATTCCAACGGCTGTCCTTTTTTGAAAGAAACACTCAATGTGACATGTGCCTGTTCTCCAATCAGAATCTGGATAGAATCAATCTTCGATTCTACCTGAACTTGAGCCACCGAACACAACGGACAGCATATCAGCGCAATATATAATATCAGTCTCTTCAAAACCTCTTAACTTTAACCTTTAACCAATAACCATTAACCAATAACCATCAACCATAAACTATAAACCATAAACCCTCAACCCTCAGCTCCTCATCCGGAACAGCATCAAGAGTTGTTTCACGTAATCATCATTCGTGGCGATACTCACAGTATCCACATTACTCTTGTTGAATGTTTCTTTCAACTGTTGTTGCCGGCTCATCCAATAGGCAGTATGTGCACGACGTAATTTCTTACTGCTCGTGTCAATGTACATCTCATGCCCTGTCTCCCCGTCGCGAACCTTCATGAGTCCCACATCAGGCAAAGTCTTGGCACGCTGGTCATACACCTGAATAGCCACTACGTCATGCTTCCGGTTACAAATGGTAAGAGCCTGGGTAAAATCATTCTGGGAATAGAAATCACTCAAAATAAACGCAGTACAACGACGTTTGATAACACTTGTCAAGAACTCAATCGCAATTTTCAAGTCTGTCTTCTTGCTATCCGGGTGGAAGTCCAACATCTCACGAATGATATAGAGTATGTGTTTACGGCCTTTCTTGGGAGGAATATATTTCTCAATCTTATCAGAGAAGAAGATTACACCGATCTTATCGTTGTTCTGAATGGCGCTGAAAGCAAGTGTTGCAGCAATCTCAGTCACCATGTCTTTCTTTAACTGTCGCTGGGTTCCGAAGTCCAAAGAACCCGAAACATCAATCATCAGCATCACAGTCAATTCACGCTCCTCTTCAAAGACCTTCACATAGGGACGATGGAAACGGGCAGTCACATTCCAGTCAATGTCACGGACATCATCGCCAAACTGATATTCGCGCACTTCGCTGAAGGCCATTCCCCTACCCTTAAAAGCAGTATGATATTGGCCTGCGAAGATGTTAGAGCTTAAACCACGGGTCTTAATCTCTATCTTCCTTACCTTTTTCAGTATCTCTGATGTCTCCACCTCAAAATTCTTAATTCTTAATTGTTAATTGATAATCGCCAAGCGATAACTCTTAATTGATAATTCTTAATTGAAAATCGCCAAGCGATAACTCTTAACTCTTAATTCTTAATTCTTAATTGATAATTCCAAATCGCAGCGAAGCGAGAATACATCAAAATTCAAAATTCAAACTTCAAACTTCCAAATCGCAGCGAAGCGAGAATACATCAAAATTCAAAATTCAAACTTCAAAATTCCTAATCGCAGCGAAGCGAGAATAAATCTTAATTCTTAACTCTTAATTCTTAATTCCCTTTACGGCACTTCCACCTTATTGATAATCTTCGAAACGATTTCCTCGCTGGTCACGTTGCTGGCCTCTGCCTCATAGGAAAGACCGATACGATGACGCAGCACATCATGAGCCACAGCACGTACATCCTCAGGAACCACATAGCCACGGCGCTTGATGAATGCATAAGCCCGTGCAGCCTTGGCCAGATTGATACTTGCACGAGGAGAACCGCCAAATGTGATCATATCCTTCAATTCCGGCAATCCATAACGGTCTGGATAACGTGTGGCAAACACGATATCAGCAATATACTGCTCGATTTTTTCATCAATATACACTTGATGAACAACCTGGCGCGCATCGATAATCTCCTGAGCAGAACAAACAGGATGCACAGTTGGTAAACCTCCTTGAATGTTCTCTCTGATGATCAGTTTCTCTTCTTCAAGTGTGGGATAGTCGATGACCACCTTCAGCATGAAACGGTCCACCTGAGCCTCAGGCAGCGGATAAGTACCTTCCTGCTCGATGGGGTTCTGCGTAGCCATCACCAGGAAAGGATTGGGCAACTGGAAAGTATCGCTACCGATGGTCACCTGATGCTCTTGCATGGCTTCCAACAAAGCACTCTGAACTTTAGCAGGAGCACGGTTGATTTCATCTGCCAGCACGAAGTTGGCAAACACGGGACCCTTCTTCACCTGGAACTTCTCATCCTTCTGCGAATAGATCATCGTACCGATCACGTCGGCAGGAAGAAGGTCGGGAGTAAACTGAATACGACTGTAGTCGGAATCTATGAGCTGTGCCAAAGTCTTGATTGCCAAAGTCTTGGCAAGACCAGGAACACCTTCCAACAAGATATGACCATCGCTTAAGAGCGAGATCAAGAGTGAATCCACAAGATGCTTCTGGCCTACAATCACCTGATCCATACCATGTACGAGGTTGGTCACGAAGGCGCTCTGTTGCTCAATGCGAATATTAAGTTCGCGGATGTCTATAGCTTCTGCCATAATTATTTTATATTTTAAATTTGTCCATTTTTTAGCAGATGCAAAAGTACTACATACCCTTGAGATAGCCGAAAAATAGTGGCTAAAAAGTATTAAAAAAGTTTCCAAAAACTTACATTTAAGAAACTTTATAGGAATAACTATTGAAAAAAGTCCCCCTCGGAATTGAGGAGGACTTCTTGTTCAAGAAGGATAAGGGATTAAGGCTCCGTCTGCTCATCCTTGCCGCGTTCCTCAATCTCGTCTGCATTGGCCAGATCAACGGTGTTCTTGAAGGTCAGACCTACGAGCATGGCCTTCACGTGCTTACGCGTGCCGCCATCCACCTTGTATTCTTTTTGTAAATCATAATAAACTATTTTTGACAAAGGTCGCTTATTTTCCTATGATGGATATATATAT